>Ga0123355_10015962_pt1 | contig 11816 bp, 6 predicted proteins | sample TergutEmb28metaG_3_FD_89872 | JGI IMG/M metagenome (GOLD analysis project Ga0123355, IMG submission 89872) | Embiratermes neotenicus P1 segment gut microbial communities from Petit-Saut dam, French Guiana - Emb289 P1 | ecosystem: Host-associated > Arthropoda: Insects > Digestive system > Gut ...
AAAGAAAAAAAAAGAAGGGGGGGGGGGGGGGGGGGGGGGGGGGGGGAGTTGGAATCTTTGCGTAAGTTCCTTTTTCGTACACTTCACGAAGTCACCATAATGACCGCATTGCATACATTTAGTCAATATGTATCCCTACTGAATTTCTTGTCACATGCAGCTGAACATTACTCCCCCCACAAAATGCCATGCCGTATATTTCATAAGTTATGTTTGGGTTCATTGAACATTCATATTTTAGGTAAAAGGTGCACTCAAATTTAAATGTACAGCTCCGCAGTCAAAGGGGTTGGCATCTGAAATCAACTCTGAAGTTCCGCGCTTCACATTTTCTAAATTTGTACTCAACCCGAGATGAAGCTAAGCACTTTGTATCGAAATGTAGCGAGCCTGCCAAACTTATTTGAACAGGCTAGCATGCTACATAATTCAAGAAATATTAGCGACCGAAGAATAGCACAACCTGGATTCTATCAGCTAGTGCCGACGAGGGGGGGGGGGGAGGGGGGGCCGGTACAAATTATCAGGGCGCGGGGTCCAACTTCTTGCATATGTTTTGTCTTTCTCGGTAGTATTATATGTAATTTGGTCGACCAGCGGCCATCTTGCGTATAATGCTCTATGCTTTAAGATCTTGCCTTGGAGGGGGGTGGGGGGTGGGGGCGAAAAAAATTTCCGCCAGGGTCCGAACCCGCTCTCGGTATTCCTGATATCAGCTGCATTTCAGAGGCCCTTAAACCGACCATCTCCTTAATAAGGCTTCTCCCCAAGAACGAACTAGTCACAAAGTTCCGCGAACCGAAAATTCCGCATGACGTTTACATGTATACAACTGGATAAGTTCCTTCTGTTTTACCAAGCTATGAACGTATTCTTAAATGGCATGGAATAAGACAATCTCTTTGTTTAATAACAGTTTCCTCTAATTGTGGCAAAGGTAAACGTTAATGAAAGATCGGACGGATAAGTTTTCTAAAAGAGGCAATGTATCTTACCTCAAAACAGGCCAGGTTCAGGGACGTCCAAACTGACTCTTCCTTTAAAAACCCCCACCCATATTCAGATAAGGGCTTACGTTTATTCGTGTTTATTAAAAATATCATGGTGTACGCAAGCTACGTAGCGTGAAAGGGCACGGTAACAACGGAGTAATGAATGAGGAAGGGTGTGGAAGGAACCGGTCGTGCCACAGTTTTGAGGTGCCATCCTGCCCAGTCTTGGAAGCCGTGAGAAAAACCACAAAACCCTCCATAAAGATAGTCTGTGTCGCCCAAATAACTACAGGCCACAAGAATTACCACGTCCGCCGAAACTGCTTGGCGTCACTAAACTTCAGTGTCATGTAGGACTGTCTGCAAAGACACCTAGGCACAACGGTCTCGGCGAATTAAAATTACGTAACATAGTCTCCACATTCAACAGTTTCCCGACCAGCATGTGACACATACACATGCTGCAGCAAGACTATACTGTCATCATCGTTTGCTGGGAAATATCGTACCAGCTTACTTCTCCGTCATATTCTATAAATAAATACGTGGGAAAACGAACACCAAGCACAAGTAAGTAAAACAGATGTCAATTAAAATACACGGTTTGTCATCACCAAGTAAATATAAACAGGGGTGCATGAAATGCCCGTATCAGTTATACAGGACTGTCCACATGTATCGATCTTGATAAAGAGAGTTAACATCAACGTACGTACAATCCCCGACACAAACTACTCTTCCCACACACCGTATCCTCTTGTAAGATGTCTTATTATGTTCTACTATCTCATTACAGATATCACTAACATTACTAAATATCCAACTGACGAATGGCTCACTACTTTTCCATTTTTATCCTCCCACGTATGGCCTACTACTTACCAGTCCGAAACATTTCTATGTACTTATTTCAAATTTAAAGATCTTTAAACTTAATTCACCCTAATTAATATTATTTTCACATTACCTTATATATTGTAAAAATGCTTCCCAAACGTGATATTTACAAATATTTCACGTAAGAGAGAGATCTCGGCCGTAATTTGTTGCTGATGAATGTATAGCCGCAGCTATAAGATTTCCTTTTTCATACGTTTCTGAAAAGTGAGCCTGATGATGGTTGTCTCGTAAAGCCGAAACAAGCTACCTTTTTTAAATAACTAAAATAATACAAGCTGTTGCGTAGAGAAGTTTGTTACCAGTACATCGAACAAAGCTCAGGCCCTGCACAAGCGACAATCTCCCCTCTGGAACACAAAATAAAATTCAAGATCGACCACATCCCCCGGTTTCAACATCACGCACAGAATTAAATTTAACAGCCATTACTGCAACTAAATCTCCCACGATTTTCTTCCATTTTGCGCTCCCACGATCCGAAAGCACGTCCACAAACACTGACTCCTAATAGGTCAGCTACTACAAGTTTTATTAAGTCATTACGCTACACGCTTATTACAAATCACAGAGAATTTACTTCGATGCGACAATTCCTGGTTTCATGGAGGGTTGCAGACCTCGTTTATACGCTACCAGTCCAAAACAACACGTTTAATACAATTTCTATACCACGCCACATCTAGTGCAAACGTTATACGCCCTACGATACAAATTCATTTTCGTATTTGGGAACACATCGGTTACCTCTAAATTTTACCAGTCCATCACAACGCGCTTAATTTTATTTTTCATACGAGGCTATAAATGCACCACATTTAAACTTAACCAATTTGCCCCGTCGAACCCCCAAAAGCTTAGTTTTAACGTCATACCCAGCTGCAAATCAGGTGTAAACTTCACCAGCGCAAAACAATGTGTTTGAGTGACATTTCAGACCATAATTCCAGCACACACTTTAGCTTGCTACACAGCATTTTAGTTTCCAAATGCTTCCCCGTGCTGCGCGTGCCATCTCGTCGAAATACGTCTGCTACGATAATTGAGATTGTGTTTTAAGGGGTCGGTACGAAAATTATACAGTACGAGTAGCACGGAACGTACTACGTCTGCTGAGAATTCTTAGTTATGAACACCAGAATGTGCTCTGGAATCTGACACCGTTAAACCTGATATATACCGACGATTCGAAGGCACCTGCCACCTCCAATCCAAGTGATCGCACATAACGCTTAACCTCCGGAAAGGTTCACCTCCAATCCAAGTCATCGCACATAACGTTTACCCTCTGGAAAGGCCACTGCCCTGCAGTCAACACAAACTAAACTATCATACCTCAAACAGAAGTAGTAAAACACCTAGGGCTACACTTCGATTGCAGGTTAAACTGGAAAGAACACATCGCCAGAAAAAGAAAACAAGTTGACTTAAAAACAGAAGAGATAACTGGTTAACAGGAAAAAAAAAATCCCATCTATCTATAGAAAACAAATTACTCATCTACAAAGCAGTAATCAAACCTACATGGAGCTAGGGAATAGAACTGCTAGGTTGAGCCAGCAAGTCCAACATAGTCATCATGCAGAGATCCCATTCCAAAATTCTCAGAGCCATAGCAAATGCACCCTGGTATGTAACAAATCATACTCTGCATATAGACTTCAACATCCCTTACGTAAGTAACGTCATCCATGAAAGAATCAATAAACATCACAACAAACCGGAAACCCATCCCAATCCACTATTAGAGCCACTACTACAACCTGTAAACACTAGGAGACTAAAACGATGCTCGCCTTTAGACTTGAAAGGCACTTCAGGTGACATCGCTGGACGAATACCCTACCACGTCATTGAAATACATGGTATCGTAGCGTAATTTGTATAATCATCACATCAGCTTATAGATTTATTCTTTCTGATTGCTAATAAATAAATAAATAAATAAATAAAACCTCTATATTCAGAGAGACCACCGAAACCTCGGTACATGTAGCGTTGCATGGCGCCTCATCTCATACGAAAGAAATCTTCAAACTACTCAGTCATCGGCGTCCGAACCCTAAATCTAACATTTCCAGTTAGGTCTCATTTGTACATCTATCGGTATCTGCAGTACCTAACACGTCCATGAAAAACTTTACCGCACTTCGGGAAGTGTGCTTTCACACGACATTAATCATTTTAGCATGAAGGTTCCATTACTGGGTAAGTTTGCTCAGCTACTATGAATGTAATCTGTATCCTGGAGATATAGGGTTCAAATATCTGCCAAAACAAACTCGGTCATGGCGTCTTCGTGGCTATTCGCGGCCTTGCTAAGTCGTGACAACCTTTCTTCCCCATTTGTAGCAAACCAGCACACGCCACTCCACACATAACGTTTCGTGCTACTTGAACACAGCTACAGGAAGGACGTCGCTCAGAAGAGACGGATTCGTCCAAGTGTCGTTAATTTTAAACAACTGGCCGGAAAAATGTTTCCCTGTACAGCGAAATGTACTCCTTTTAGCCTACCGAATGTGCACTGTGCAAACATGAACCAGCTGTTGAAACGTATGAAGAACGAACGGTAAACCTGGCAGATGTAACGCCCGGCTACGTGAGGGACCGCAGCGAAACAAGAAGATAGCATTTAACCAGAAACCAAAACTGCTATCGGATTAGTATCCACGTCTATCGAAGTACGTTATCATTAATGTAACTGTAACTAACTACAATGACGTACTTGGACGAACTGTGGATAATTTACTGGCTGTGTCGTTAACAGCTGTATTCAGACCGTAAGTGGCAGACAACGTCACTTATACGGTGCAACTGATTTACGCTAATGAACACGACACAACCTTCTCAAACGCCTATTAAAAGCCCTAGAGAGAAGGGTCAATAAGTTTACGACTTGTGTGGTTTCAAACTTCCGCCGCGAAGTACATGACATCTGCACTCCCCTGGGATATTACGCAGCGTACAGTGGTAATTCCTTATCAACGTTTCGAGACAACCAATCATTCCCATCTTCAAGAGTCAATAATTCTTGACCCTTGAAGATGTGAGCGACTGGTTGTCACGAAACGTCTGCAAGGAATGACCACTTTACGCTGTGTATATTATCATAGAAGAACACAGGTTTTAAGTTTATTACTTATTACAATTTCAGCACCGATAACCAACTTTAGTAAGAAGCAAATATTTACGTACCACGTACAATTAAATGAAACATTTCGTATGCAATTTTCGGTACCTTATTACAATACTGAGCGAACTTATATTAATACGTGACAATAAAGAACGTCTAACAATCGCTAACAGAAATTACTAAATATAAACAGCACTAGAATACAGAAAAGCAGCAAGCAGAACTCCACAACAAATTGAAACGGGACCAACGCCAAGCGACGGCATTCCACAGAACTATGTATAAAACGCATTCTCTCTTAAAGAAATTCCTGGTTTAGAACACCCATCATTCTTCTGTAACTTGCATGGCATCTGAAATTTAAATTTGACGGCAGCAGTGGGAATTTTGGTGAGTGGAAGGTATAGAATAACATGGCGCCCTAACATAAGGTTCTCGAGCGAATTTTATCCTTTTCTTCGGTATTCCGGACAACTTCTTGCCGTCGGAAACCCATTCTTTCAGCTCTCTCGTGCAAGCATCGGGAGCTTGCTGCTGGCTGGCTATTCCTGTATTATAACTCAGCGAACAGATACACATACACACAAACTGCTAGGTAGCCAGGGCGACTAAAATTAGGTTTCACGGAAGACTGTCGTGCTTGCTTCAGAGCTCAGTGAGGGTTCCCCGCCCCGATACACTTGACAGCAGCACGGTGCGCACAAGAACCTTATGTTTGCACCTTCAATGACACTGCGTCTGTACCAATATGTTGGGTGCGAGGCAAGAAAACTTATTACATTATACACTATCGTTGGAGTAAGCCAAGCGCGTTCTGCAGTCCTGTCGCGCATTTTCTGGATTAATGCAAACTAAGTTTAAATAAGTATCTGGAAGGTTCTGCGACCGGCCACCTCGACACAGGGTTTTCTTGGTTTCCCTGTGCCTAAAAGCAAACGCTGAAATGGTTCCCAAGATTCCAAGTTGCCACTACATATTTCTCATGTAGCCCTCCCGACTTACATTTAGTAGTAACCAATTTCATGTTTTGTTTACATGTAAAATACCCACTGCCACCGGGTAACAACCCAATTGCAGTAAATATTATTATTATTATTATTATTATTACTAAGTTCTTACCCCACAAACTATTTGAGTAATACCGATGTGAAATCTTCAACACCTCTGTGAGAACCTCAAATCTGGCACACTTCAGTAATCCTAATGACAGAATAAATAACCTCCGAACCGAAAAATAACTTTTAAATCGCCGATATGAATGTCTTCCAACATAAACACAATTCGAGAAGAAGTAACTTTCTGAATTCCAATGCTACGTATATGTAGCACTTACTGTAGTTTTCCCCTGTCCACGCAAGGAAGGCATATAGAAGGAGCAGACGCATAGCTTCACTTATCAACCTCGGCACTAGACGGAGGTACTCAATGAAAAGGGGTCTGGACGTTTTGGAAAACAAAAAATATCTTGTCCCTAACGGGATTCGAACCCCGAGACGTCCACTCCATACTCGTTTTACCGGCTATGCTACCGTTGCCACTTGCTGTAATATTAAGAACATGTAGTTTGCCCACACGGTGTATTCATGTGTAGCGTATGATTATCACAACAAACTGATTCTGCCCATTTACAAAATTAAACTCTATTTTATAATCGAAGGGGACTGCGTCCCTTTAAGGTAGGGGCCAAATTTGTATTGTTACAACTTTCCCGGACGTCGCACTTCAAACGACTGATAACAAAGAACGTTCGCGGTAACATCTACTTATCTTAACACATGGACCTCAGTTCCTTACATTCGAAAACAACGCACGTATAACTTCACGACAAAGTGTTTCGTTGGACTGCATGTGGCTCATCTTTCGGAAACAGCAAGGCACGGAGCACGCAAGGAAGAGAACACAAATGCATACAACGTTCTGGTTGGAAAACCTGAAAGAAAACGGCAGCTTGGAAGTCCTAAGCTCAGACAGGATAATATTAAAATATATCTCAAATGACATGAGAGGTTGTGAACTAGGTTCATTTGACTCAGCGCATGGACAACTGTCAGGACGTAAACATGGTACCGAAAGACCGGGCCCTATCAAAAGTGGGAAAACTAGCTCAGCCACTGTCAGATTCTCCAGAGGGAACCTGTTCCGTGGAATTAGTGAATTAGGTAGGCATGCATCCGCCACATTAGTACTCGGGTTTTTTAATATGCTACCGTCTTAAACCCTAAGTTTTGGTCGCACAACGCATTCACCCACGTCTTACGCTTGCCCATTCAAAGCTGAAGATACTTTTTACGAACAAAAACGTTCGGGCTCAGGTACGTATTACGTAATTGCTCAGCCTTCGCACAGACGAAAGTAATACGCCCTTCGAAGCAGTTACAACACATCACAGCCTCAATTATCCGCATGCCCACATATTCCGTTACAGGAATTCGTACATCGTAAACACAGGTTGCAAGGTAACATTTCATCGTAATCGCCAAGATGCCGCAGGCTTTGGGGAAAGTTGAACGTCACAAGCAATACGCAGGCCATCCATCTGTCCGTTCAAAGAGAAACTACAAACCATCCTGAAGCTTTGAAGCTCAGAACCAAACATAAGAGAGTGTTATGGCATGCTGCACCCAGTGTCTATTCATCTGTCCATACTGCCGGTATGCGGACTACATTTCACCTGGAGTTTCCTTTTCATGTGCTGCAGCTGTTCAGATACCGCCTCAGTACGTAAAACCCAAACCGTCGATGTTAGACTCACATACCAATATCAAACCTAACGACTGTCATTTGTCTTCCCTTCCGTAATAAGTATTCCCGTTTTCCTCAATTGTGAACCGCACCTGGGACATCCCACCTCCTTGTACCCTGTACATCTTCATACATTAGTTGTGTTATGTAGCAACCTGTGTATTTGAAGTTTGTGACTTGAACGTTATACTGACTACAATGTAAGAATTTACTAAGTACAGCGATACTACCAATGCTAGAAAGAACAGCACCGCAAATACCCTACTGCAACGTTAGATTAAAAAAGCTCCAGGAGAAAGACACATGTAACCGATACCAGAAACCTTTGAAAATGATGCGATGTCTATAAGAAAACTTCATAGTCTTCAAAAAAGGTAAACTTCGCCCCAGAACAGGCCATGAAGGCCCAGAAGTCTCAGTAGGGGTTTAGCTATACTCTTTCTTTAACCTCGGTGTTAGACGTGGGCGGGTGGGTGGGGGGAGAGGGGTGTTCAACGCCACGCCTCGACCACTTTACCCCTGGGAAAGAGACCCGGTATGCCTTGTACAGAAGGTTGTGTGGTCCCAACGGCCGGTCAGGACAGGTACAGAAAATCTCGGTATTCGATCCCCAGACCGTCGCTATACCCATCACGCTACACCAGTCCACGGTCTTCAATATCTAACATCCAAATAGCGGCCTACCGACGTCTCGAGTTAATATGGCCGCAATTCATACTTGGGGAGTGCAGGACCTGTACTAATTCAACTATGATACCAAAATGCGTATTACGTTACCAGATTAGAGTAAGGTCCTCCCTCAGACGAAATCCTAGGTACCAAGAAGAAAATACGGCTGTTCTAAGACTGTAATTCCCTACCTAAAAACTAAAAAATAAAAAAAAAAATACCAAATGGAGAAATTCTCAACCCTGTGTATGCAGTTTTGCCACATATGCACGGTTTCATAAAGGGGAAGAACAGAAACACAGGATACCAAAACTATAAGTTGCTTTAATCAAAGTTATGTATGATTAAAAGAAGTGACGCTCGGTTTTCAAAGCCGTATATGATCCACTAACAATATAAACCTTTCTTTCTGAGATTATTCATGATTTGGCAATAAGAGAAATAATGTCGAACAAAAGCGATGGCAAACCAAACCTACTGGAGTTTAATTTGTCAACAACAACTTGGAGGTGAAACTGTATACCCCTTTAGTGAATGACATCATATACACAGCAACCAATGTTACAAGGAAACTAATTACAACAAAAAGTATGCTCGTCAGTAGCATCGAGCAAATATAGTGTCAGTGGTAAACAGACTACTAAAAAATATTTCTCAACGAAAAACTGGAGCCACGTTGTACCATTTCACAACATGGCTCATCTGTCAAAGCGCACATATCTTCACACCGGCAGTTCTCACAAAACACAGTATTCCACTGCTTACATCTTTAAAATAGGTACCGTCCCAAGAGCAGAGAAGCTGCATGGAGTGGTGGAGTTAAATTCACTTACAATCAACATTATGGTTTTGTATTTTCTTCTTGTAAAGACAAGGCCAGATGGAATACCTGTCGGTATAGTAAACAGCTAACAGACGGACCACCAGGTTTCGATTCCATGCTGGGATCTTTTCGCTACCATATCCAGCCAACCAGTCAGCCAGCAGCCAATGGGTACACTGGGCTCTCTCCCCCGAGGGAAGAGCGGCCGTAGCGTGAGCGTGACCACTCACGTCCACTTACTGCCGACGTTAAAAAAAAGCGCTAAGCTAGTTCTGCACGCGTCTTTGTTAAGTACGGAGAAATACTATACGGGCAGGTACAAACGTACATAAATGTAGGACTGCTAATAACTAAAGCAGGCACGAACGGTTTTCAAGATCTGAATCAAACCGTATCTTGAGGGAGGGCCGAACGGAGGACCTCATACTCAGTTGGAGGTCTACATACTTACAGAAACTACACATGCATATAAGGACACTATGGAAAAAGTCGGCACTTCCGGGAAAACACTAGAATTTTTATTTTCTGTGAGAATTTTTGTTGTTTTTATAGAATACGAGAAAGTAAATCCGAAAAAAGGGGATACATTATTAATACTTTTACATGGTCGCTGACACTAAGTGGAAATTTGTTTTTATTAAAAGATATGCCAATTATAATATCATTACTTCTGCAAAAAAACTGCAGTACCATTGACTGCGGATTTTTCACCCACCCAAGTATGAAGACGCGCTACCCTACACACGCAGACACAGACAGACCAGAAAACATCAAACAGTCCATCCGAAACGCCAAAAGCAGAGCGCCCAAGTCGGTAAGTCCTGCCTCAGCGCCTTCGAATTTCTTTTCTTAATTAACAGTTTTACTGTAGTGCAGCGACCAGGAATGAAACAAAGAAGTGGAAGTGCTCAAAATCTGTCTGAAACAGGCCCTCAAATATGCCAATCCAGTTGGAAGTAAGCAACTGCTTTACAATACTGGCCCTGTGAAATGGACGTCTTCCGCAGATGTTAGCAATGGCTCGGATATAGTTAAACTGTTCGGCTTTATGGAACACGTAGTTTCTATTAACAATAAAGTCAAACCAAAACCAGTAACCGCGATCCAACATCCCCACACAATTTTCTGCAACGACACAAAAAAACTGCGCGAAATTAGCGCTTTGTCATCACGCAAAGACTGAAGACAGCCAGAACTTATTCTCGAAACAACCGCCATTTGCAAATATAAGTCCAGTGGTTCACATGTGAACATGCTCCTTTTTGCAACTAACCGATTCGATTCTTTTGGTGAGACATCCTGTTGTGATAAGCAAAACAAATAAATGATAATACAATTACAACGGTATTTGAACATAGTTTATCATCTAATGTGCAGCATGTTTTGGCTTTGATTATATCACACAATCAGGCAAATATTACCACATATTTTTGTCTGTGTCAGATGACCTGTGATTAAAACCGAAACATGTCGCACATTAGACAATAAACACTGTCCAATTTGTGTACCACTGACGTTCATATTCATTTATCTACAATTCCATTCACTTCACTTGGACTTCCCTTTCGGCAAACTGTGCCCCTGAGAACAGTCCCCACCCAAACAGCACCCTGTGACAGGAATTCGCGTAAGACATGATATCCCACTATACCATATACCGCTTAAGCACCGCGATGCGTATGTCAGTGACACGCCACTACTACCCACAATCCAGTCGGACTTACATCTGGCATCATCCGCTACACGAGGCTGCCGTGACGTATGTATGAGGCTAACGACCGACAATACATAGTGCGAAGCGCAGACCCGTGTCTTTTGCTGCAAGACTTCCAGTGCCCAGTCAGAAGCACTTGCTACACACTAGCGCTATTGTAGCAGTAACCTATTAGTACCATTGCGGAACCTATTACTGATAACATAACATAACATTCTATACGCAAATTCTGTAAGTTGTTCGGCTACTTAACGATGCAATCTGATGTGCAGATATAGGAAAGTGCTGCCTAATGGTAACCTGGGTCATAAAAGGTGACTGCAGTGATCAATTCATGTCAGCATCCTGCTGGAGTAACAGATTATATTCCTCGTCATCATCATCCACCTAGAAGACTATGAACTGTGCGCAACTGGCACAATTCAGAACTTCACATTTTTAAAACCGATCTTCCCATTCATTTCCGGGTCTACTAACGTTGTCTGTCCCTTGGGATATAAACATGTCGGGTCCATTTAGGAACAAAATTACTGAAGTCCAAAAATACACCATTACGAACAGCAAGCATATGACGTACTTCCCTCCTCGTAAGACGCTACAAGTGGCACGACGCAGCCTGTAATTAGCCAGATATTTCTGAAGACTTAACAGCGTACTCAAGTAACAATTCATCGTCCGGTGGTAGCACGGTGGGTGACCTTTCGGGATATTTTTCAAGGGCGGGGGGGGGGGGGGGGTTTTTTTTTGGGGGGGGGGGAAGTGTGAGAAGAGTAAGAAATTTTTGCGAAGGGGAAAAAATTTTTACTTGCCTTTCTACCAACACCAGAGGGTCTGTTTTGGTTG
>Ga0123355_10015964_pt1 | contig 11814 bp, 8 predicted proteins | sample TergutEmb28metaG_3_FD_89872 | JGI IMG/M metagenome (GOLD analysis project Ga0123355, IMG submission 89872) | Embiratermes neotenicus P1 segment gut microbial communities from Petit-Saut dam, French Guiana - Emb289 P1 | ecosystem: Host-associated > Arthropoda: Insects > Digestive system > Gut ...
TAGAGGCAGAGGCTTATTCACTGTCAAATAAAACTGTCACACTGTGTCACAACACCTGCAGCGAACACATCAAGTTATACAGCGAAACTGGGCTCAGCCAGCTTCATATGGGCTTATGTTTATTGGAACGTGCATCATCTTGATAGTTGAATAAAGAAAGACTAACTTGATGTCACTTGCTTTTTTATTTCATTATTTAATGCTCTACAATTTTCGGATCCTAATACATCCATCCTCAGGAGTTTGCGACTTATTTGTTGAGATATTTCATGGGTTGTATTGCTCTGGTTCGATGTGTTGGTGTTACGTTGTGGATTGGCTGTGCAATACTTCAGCCTGCATACGGATACCACACCACCAGAGCTATCTGTAACACCAACACACATCGAACCAGAGCAATACAACCCATGAAATATCTCAACAAATAAGTCGCAAGTTTCGGAGGAAGGAGGAATTAGCATCCGAAATTTGTTGAGCATTAAATAATGAAATAATAAATTAAGTGACATCAAGTTAGTCTCTCCTTATTCAACTTTATTCATATATTTCCTTATATTGTTGTAAAAGAGAAATTGTTTAACCAAACACTTCCCGTGTTTTTCCCAGGAAACCTGGCAGCATGGATCCATTGCTGAGTATTCTGAAGGGCTGGTTCGGTTCCCGAGGACCAACCCGAGGAGAGCACACAGCGCATTGTTCTTGTAACACCCACACACAACCTCTTCCAGACTGTGTCAATAGTTTGCTATACGGGAGATTTTATAGTCATTGTGAAATATTGCAGGATGCAAACTGTGCCTCCATCCTATCATTGTAACAAAGAAACAGAGGCAATTAATGAAGATTTGAGGGTTCAAATCTCATTTGAGTGGAGGATTGTCTGTAATGAATGATTGGGTGCAACACTTTTACCTTTTCATGTTTTGATTTCATTGTATTTCTTTGTGTATCATACTCTTCATAAGTCGTCTCTCTATGGTGTTAGCGCAAAACCATTGGAGTAGCAATTGAGCGTTTTCTGTAGAGCAACCAACAATAAGCAGTACTGTGCCATATTGCCGATAGTGTTTTAGCGAATAGGAAGATTTCTGTCAAGGCATTTATCTCAGTAATTAACCAACTTGATGCACACATTTTTTGTTTTACAATAAGTTTATTTCATGCCTCTACATGTTTGGAGCACGTGCTCATCATCAGGGGGTCAAAATTGTATTACACAGCCTCTGGTATCATCACACCCATATGAAATAAACTTATTGTGAAACAAATATTTTGTGCATCAAGTTGGTTAATTACTGAGTTAAATATACTGAGATGCACGGTCAGCAAAACGTCAAACTTTCTGTCAAGGCGTTCATTAAGTCGTGATCAGGGATTGGCCCTAACGCCTTTTATTATACCGGCGTTGTTAAGCACGACCATCTTTGGTTTTCTGGCGTTCGTCGATCTAACACTTTGTAGAGGGAGAGATCGTCTTAGTGGCTCGTCGCGAAAGATTTTAGTTTTAAAGCTTACTTTAATACTGACATGGCATTCCACCTATTGCCAGGTAGGCTGTTGTTGATTGACCTATTGAAATTGTGTAATTAATTTAAAAGCAACACGGTACCAGACCTTTTTAGGCCCTATTAGAAGCTGTAAGTGAAATTGGAATATATATATATATATATATCAAGGGTGGAAAATTTTAAATATTTGGGCACAATTTCAACAAATCAAAATTATATTGCGGAAGAAATTAAGAGCAGATTGATGTCAGGAAATGCTTCCTAGCATTCGGCGCAGAATCTTTTGTCTTCCAGTTTACTATTAAAGAATTTAAAGATCAAGATATATAGAACTATAATTCTTCCTATTGTTTTGTATGGGTGTGAAACATGGTCTTTGACATTACGGGAGGAAAGGGAGCTGAGGGTGTTTGAGAACCTGGTGTTGAGGAGAATATTTGGACCTAGGAGGGACGAGGTAATGGGGAAATGGAGGAGATTGTCATAACGAGGAGCTGAATGATTTGTATTGCTCACCCAATATTGTGCGGGTGATAAAATCGAGAAGAATGAGATGGACTGGGCATGTGGCGCGTATAGATGATGAGAGGGGGTGTATAGGGTTTGGTGGGGAAACTGGAGGGAAGGAGACCACTGTGGATACATAGGCTTAGAAGGTTTGAAAATATTAGGATGGATTTCCAGGAGGTGGGATGTGTGTATATGGACTGGATTGGGCTGGTCCAGGATAGAAACAGGTGGCGGACGCTTGTGAGTGCGGTAATGAACGTTCGGGTTCCGTGAAATGCGGGGAATTTCTTGACTGGCTGCAAACAAGTTAGCTTCTCAAGAAGAACTCTGCACCTTGTAGTAAGTATGTATATATATCGTTATGTTTTTACACACGTGCCTGTGGAAATAACATAAGGGGTAGTAGGAACTGTAGCTTTAAATATTGTTTTTAACATTGAGAAGCATTATCTGCGTAGTTGTTTGTCTTATAAGCTGGTAACTAGCGATATGCTGTGACTTACATTAGTTGAAAATGAAGCCATCTAACGTTATTGAAGTGAGCGATAAATTTAGCTAGCAGGAAGCTAGACCACAGCGCGTTCCAACCGACGGCGTATAGACTTTCTTCGACGCTACGCTTCGGCGAGAAAAACCAAAGGAAAATACGTACAAAATTGCACGGTGTCAGCGGAACTACCTGCACCGCCCAAACTCTGTAATTCTACCAAATATCAGTGGTTAGAACACTCCGGCCACTACATACTCTAGAATCTTCTGGAGCTTCCCATTAGTTCTTCCAACGAACTTGTCATAGCCAATTCACATTTCTTTCAAACCGCCATTAGCAACTCAGTTCACACGCCACATTCTGTCTGACGTTTTCGACTAGACTTTTAACAATTCAATTTGCGTTTCAAAATCGCCTCTCCGCTCTGTTCTGCCTGTCATACCACATAAAAATTATTTGACACTTGCATCAACTTATAATCTTTAATCAAACACCTAATTTTGAAAGTTCTCACAGTTGTAGGTTAAGTGTCAGAACGCTATAATTACCCACAAATCCCTAAAAACAGTGGGAAAGAAATAATGTCCAAATTATTTTCTGATATTCAGTCTAATTTTGCAGATGTTTAAATACTTTTAATCCAAAGTGACTTGTTTGTTACATTTCTAGATACTGTATATCGAAGAAGGAATTTGTATTTTCTTCTTCTTCGGTGGCGCTACAGCCCGGCGTGGGCCTTGGCCTCCTTTACAATACGCCTCCAAACTTCTCGACCCCTTGCTCTATCTTGTCATTCATTTATTCCCATCTTTCTCAGGTCCATGGACACGTCATAAAACCATCTAATTTATGGTCGTCCTTTTCGTCTTGTTGGAATTTTTATTTTACTTTGCGTAATGCAACTGTAATTGCGATCCCATTATGTCCAGTTCATCACACTGCCTGTTAACATCTCATCTAGGCCTAGATCTACCAATGTGCCTCCTCCTCTCACGGTTTCCAACTGAAATGTGTGTATTTTCAATTTCTCCAGTCCGTTTCCCTTGCCCCATCTGTCCCACTGTCTTTCAGTTCACCTCCCACCAACATTCACTGACCAGTACAAATAATGCAGCTGCTCACTGTGCAATTTTGTTCGTCCCCCTGCTAATCCCTCTGTTTTCAGAACAAATAACTCCCTCAGCTTCTGTTCTAACACAATATTCTCGTGTTTATTCGTTGGAACACGTGTACACGTGCACTGAGGGCTCAGAATCAGTACACGTGCACCACCAGGTACATCACACACGTGCACGTGAGAACATTCACTCATTAGTATTTAGCCTTGAACCAGAGCCCAGTCATGTGACCGGTATGGCTCTGGCACACTGTAACCTGGGCAAGATCTTGGGGGTAGTTTGCCATTACTTTCCCCCCGCCTTTAGATGTTTCCACTTTAGCCGCCAAGTGCTTCCGTCCACAACGGCGCGAGAAATCCTAGCAGCGAAAGGTGGAACTGTGGGCGAGAAAGATATCCGGTAGTAAATTTGCCTGAATTCCGTCTTCCAAGTAAATTTAGGGACCTCTTACATGCCGGAAATCTACGACATGGGACCGATGGCTTTATATCCCCTCCGAAGGAAGGCGTGCTGAGGAAATTTTCGCCCTAAAAATCCGACGGCTTCGGCCGGGTTTGAACCCGTAAACTTGGGTACTAAAGGCCAGCACGCTACCCCTAGACCACCGAAGCCGATGTGAGAACATTTTCTGTGGAAATATACTTTTTTAAAGCGGAAACGCGGGAAACGTCTGACTTAAATCATTGGAACTAAAATTGATCGGAAGAAAGAATAATAAACATGAAGCAACACCATGAATAAGTTTATTGGGGTAACGTGTTTTGGGTTGGGGTTTGGAGATTGGAGGGAATAAGGGGTCAGACAAGAATGAGTTTGGCTACGTGCAAGGAGACGTGGTGTTGGAGATTAAATTTATAAATGTATGTGTGTTGTAGACAAACAGGCATTACCTATACTTCAGTCCATAAGAACAGACACATTTTTACACGGAAGATTCAGGATATAAATTAACCCTTTAAACGATGAATTAAATCACATTTGTCATTTGCTAGCATAATTAGGACCTCACCATAATTTTCACGTTAGCAGGAAAGGGGTTAACAGGGAAATTTTCGCTAATAAAAAAATTTGTTAGGAATTTAATTTCATTCTTGTCTTATTGCATAAGTTAATGTTCAGAATATGAAATGTTCCTCAATTTCACTGTCGGTCCAATTTCATCATCATCATCATCATCATCACTTTGCCATTACTCTTTGTTTGTTAATGAATGAACCCAACAGTAAAACTCCGAAAAATGTTGCTATTACCAATCAAAACAATTCCATCGTTTGCTACAACGAAATAAAAGAGAATATCCTAAAGACAATTCTAGCAATCCGAACGACCTCTCTTGTGGTCGTACCGCCCCGATAAACTCTAAAGGTTTCATTTTATATATTTATTCAACAAATATAGTTACTGAATATTTTAAACACCGTTTACACTCTCCGGTTTTTCCTCTTCAAAATGCAGTTTGTTTCATAATTGTAACAAATTTTGTTGCTGTATTTTTCACATTTTATGTACAGGCTGTCCTGAAATAAAAAAAAATAATTTCGGCGCCAAACGGTTAAGCAACCAGCCGATTGATTCCTAACTATGCTCGAATTAAAATACCCAATATTTCCCAGTGGGAAAATTTACTATTAAAAAGAAATTAGCTTTATTTGTGTTCGAGCACATTCGGAACTTATGCACCTAGGCCTTTCGGCAGGCCTTTGTGCCCAATGTTCTGTACTTAATTAGATGAGATATGTTTCTTTAGCAAAGTTTCAGTTTCATGGGCATAGACGAATATTGCGTATACATCTCTCAGACTCAGAAGCTGGAGCATATATTCCTAGAAAGATGCTGAGGCTTCAGATTGCCCATACAACGCAGCCCATTCCCATCCACAAACCCGGACTCATCTGTAAACCAGGCGAGGTCTTTTAACCCCAGAAGGATTGTCGGGTCCTTTGGTTCTTTCCTTCTCTTGCTAAAATAGTAACTTTATTTTGGGTTCCAGATTAAATTCAGTCTTCGTAACGTCAACCTTCACATTTAATATGGAATCAGACTTCTTAATTCGTGTAAACATATAACAATGTCCTTGACTGGGTTGAGTGTAAGACCTAGAAAGAGCCCTAGAAACAGCTGACCTATGTACGTCGTAAATGGAGCTACAGAAATTACTCCAAGTAATTTTAAATTCCTTCTTTACTTCCGTCCTGTATTTCCGCTGATCTTCTCTAAATAGTTCCCTACTATGCAGAATCTTATCTCTTGGCACGTATTAAAGAGCCGTCTCAGTCCTATTCTGAGGGACTTCAAATTTAATGCCCACTTCAGACATTGCCTACATTTTTCAATAGGTCTAAGAGGAAAGTTATACTTATAGGTCAAAATTAGGGTTAGCTTAACACAATGAATTTCAAACCCCAATCCAGCCTCGTTTTTCATGTTCGACTCAGGGCCCCTCTCCGTTCGTTCTTTCAAGTCCCTTCTAAACGAGCACCGATCGGTACCTTTGGGTTCCTGACAAGGCGTACCGGTACGGAACCCTTTAAAGTGAACAGAATATGTCTATGATCCAACAGGAAAGACTCTGATCAAACCTCCCAGCCTGTGATATTTTATCGAAGCTCCAAGGGCCCTACGGTAATATCGATCACAACAGAACAGCCGCCACTGTATAAGGTGGGCTCATTGACCTGATTTACAATCTGCAGATTCGAAGAATTTAGAAAATCCTCCAGGGCGTCCCCCTCTACTGTTACAGTTAGTGCTGCACCATACAATATGTTGTGCATTGGAGTCGCACCCTACAACTATATATTGATTTTAATTTTCACAATGCCTTAATAGTTCCTCGAATTCCATTAATGGGGAGGATACTCGGAATCTTGAGTCAGATATGCGGAATAGACAAACAACCGTTTCTTTGCTCCATTCCCTTATACTTTATTAGGATAATTGCTAAGTCTCTTCAAAACTCCAGGCAACATTCAAGCAGTCTCTTTCCTTGTAAGTATACAAGCCCCAGTTCTATCTATTCTTCTCGCGAAGAACAGGATATATACTGGAATATTTAGGTCCCTAATATGGCCCTCGCGATACCACGGTTCCTGTATTAGCGTCATGTCTATTCCTTTAACAATCACCGTCATAGAGAGAACCATAAAAGCAACAATGCAGCGCTGGGGATTGGCTTGAATAAATGATATATTACTTACAATGAGCAATTCAGCCTCCTCCTTCTCTTCCACTAGCTCCATCTCTTCATAGATTCTGCTCGGTTGCCACTTGCGGAGCCTCCAAGCACCGAAGTTACCCGTGACTGAAGATCCCCGTAGAATCCTTGCAGCTGACATATAGTACGTAGCTATCTTTAGATTTTTTTTCTATAATATCCAAAATTCAGATCCAACGAGATCGGGGAAATATGAAATCAAACAAGCAGAGTCTCCATGCTTGGAAAGGCTATGTACATCTACGAGGTCACGTGGTATGCCACAAGGTGCCTTTTTGACAGACTCACCCACTGCCATTCATCCCATGGGCACGGCAATCAAAACGTAGAATTGGTGATAATTTTACAAAGCTTTACTACTTTATATCCGATATGTTCAGCACAACAGGGACACATATCGTAGGATGTGGCTCTTCACCACACACAGACGGTCTCAGGTTGGGAGGAGCTATGTATACGCATCTACCAACACTGCGGAATAGCCAACAACACACCTCAGAACAGCAGTATCTCCCTTAGGTTATACGCCATCTCGGGTAGGGTGCAGTTGTCTTCCCTTTACCACACATTATACTGGTACTCAAGAGCACTGAGATTCTTATTTATCTTCCTTTGTAAGGTTTTGTATTGATATTCCTGACGCTGCCGTAAATACATTTTTCGTGCGTATGTACTCATCATCAGGAGACCAGAATTGTATTATACAGCTTGTGACATCATCACACCTGTGGGTTTGATAACACCACAGTCTGTATAATACAATTTTGACCTCCTGATAATGAGCACAACAGTGCTCGAAGCATGTAGAGGAATGAAATAAACTTACTGTAAAAAACTAAATTTTGTGCATCAAGTTGTTGAGAATGCGCCTTAAAATTCGTGTGCGTAGTGTGTTACGTTGCGACACTACGCACACTTACAGTCATGCACATTCTCAACAACGTACCCTTACACAACACAACATGCTGCCACAGCACCCTACTGATATAAGGGCATTAGTTAATGAGTGTTTTTAAAATGACTTTAGCAAGGAACAGTGTAGCTGTCTGAGGATGATCTTAGGATCGAAATATGTTGGAGCGATTTTAAGTGTTTTAATGTGAAATTATATGTAGGTGTATTAGTTGGTTTACAATTAAAGTAAAGACATTTATTAATGTTTTGTAATGAACAATTGTTGCCTTTGACTTCTGGTTATCCCAAAACAGATTTCAGCATATTTCATAATGAGGAGTATTAAACAATTTGTGTCTCGCAATTCTTTGAAAACTATCTACTATTCCCACTATAATGAATTTGTAAGTTATGTTTTACCTTTTTGGTGCATGGAACCCAAGGATGTAGACATCGTTAGAATGTAAAAAGGAATAATTAAAATTATGATGTGTTGTAAAAATAGGATTTCATGTAGGAATTTGCATAAACGGTTGGAAATTCCGCGTTTTGTATCCCAATATATCCTCTTAGTTACACCTTTTTTAGTTAGAAACAAAAATCTCTTTATTCTGAATTCAAAGAATCACACTAAATGTACAAGACAATTTACCAATTTCTATCAGCTTACAACTAGTTTTACTCTATACCAAAGTGCAATAAATTATGGGGTTTTTAAGGTTTTCAACAATCTGCCTCCATATTAACCTTTTGGTGCCGGAATTATTTTCTAATTTTAGCACACCCTGTATATAAAATGTGAATAATACAGGAACCAAATATGTTAGGTTTATGAAACAAACTGCATTTTAAAGAGGAAAAGACGGAGAGTATATGCCATGTTTAAAATATTCGGTACCTATATTTGTTGAATAAATATATAAAATTCAACATTTAGAAGTTAGCGGTGCGGTACGATCACTATAGTCGTCGTTAGTCGTCAAAAAGTTAACCCTCCAAATATCGATTTAAATTGCATGTACCTACTGCTAACGTTATTCGGAACTCAACAATTTCTACACGTTAGCAGGATAAGGGTTAAAGATATATCCAATAATGTAAAGAAATTTGAAATTTTGCTTAAAACAATTCCTAATTATATATTCTTTCAGTACACAGAAGAATATTTTCAATATAAATCTATTACAAGTTGATAATGTGCAATTAAACGGCTTTCATAAGACGAATACACTGAATATATAGTCCTAATAATCCATGTTTTGTCACTCATTCTCACAAAGTATTAACATTTTCATGTAAATAATATTCATATGCATAAATTTGTTGTCTGTATACATTTGCTACAATTGCTCGTTATCTGTAATTGACTTGTTTCTCTGTTTGATAACTATAGCCATATCTCTCTAAGCTTTTGTCGTCACACAGTTGTTTTGTCCTGTCTGTATTAAACATCATTCATATACTTGAGTTGGAATCTGTTTGTTTCCAAACGGTTATACAATTATAAATGTGCACACTGTGTTATCTTGACATGTTCTGTATCCTACTTGTGGCTATTGTGAATTAATGGAACGTAAATAAAATATCATTTCAAGTCATATATCATATCACACGTGTTGTATGCCTTATTAGACTGTATGATAAGAAAAAGTTAAAGCAGTCCCATTACAGGACTGGAGTAACCCAAAGGGTTCCAGGAAGTTAAGGTTCCCAGATTTCATGACGACACAAGATGGTGATAAGGTTGTTAACTTTACGCACTGGCCGCCTTTACCCCTAGGAATTACTCGTGTTACTCATTTCTGTTAGAGTCTGAGTCGACCCTGAGGGATATATTTCACTGAAAAATTCCATTTTCACCAGCTGGGATCGAACCTAGGATCTTCCGATTTGAAGCACAGCACCTTAACCACTGTGCAAACGCGGTTCCCATGCTAAAAAACAGTACTGAAATAATAGAACCACTTCTTAATTAAAAATTTAAAGTCTTAAACCTGGACATTTGGGTTGCTCACGAAGGCTAAATATGTATCTTTGCGGTGGACGCTGTCCATATGAAATTGAAGTGTACATAAGTTTATATACAGGATATGTAGTAACAGAACGTGAGGGGAATATGGATATGGGACAATATTACAGTTAATAATAGTGTTAATACATTTCATGGCATGTAGCTCTATATACAGGATATGTAGTGACAAAACATGAGAGGAATAAAAATATGGGACAATATTACAGTTAATAATAGTGTTAATACATTTCATGGCATGTAGCTCTATATACAGGATATGTAGTGACAGAACACGAGGGGAATATGGATATGGGACAATATTACAGTTAATAATAGTGTTAATACATTTCATGGCATGTAGCTCTATATACAGGATATGTAGTGACAGAACATGAGAGGAATAAAAATATGGGACAATATTACCATTAATAATAGAGTTAATACATCTCGAATTCTGTAGCTGTATGTACGGGATATGTAGTGACAGAACATGAGTGGGGGGGGGATATGAATATGTGGCAATATTACAGTTCATAATACGGTTAATACATTTCATACTCTGCAGCTGTATATACGGGATATGTAGTGACAGAACATGATGGGAAAAAAGAATATGGGACTGTATTATAGTTGATAATATTGTTAATCCAACTCACACCCTGACGTCCTGCTTCTGACAGACTATTCAAGTGCCTCTAAATTGGGCCACTGGTCATTTAGCAATGCTGCAACAAATGCAGATACAAATTAACTTTGAATATAGAATTTACATGCTGGCAGCAGAACGGACAATCATGATAAATCTTTGCAACATTTCGTTTGAACGCGCTAAGGTAACCGGATAAAAGTGGTGCTTGAGGGCGTCTAGTTACGTCTGTATTTTTAATTTTATTGACACGCCACCTGGAAGGTGAACCTGCTACTTGCGAGAAGGAGTAGCTCCACTAGTTCTTTCCATCTGCCCTGCAGGCCAACCTCTATCCCCAATCCTACACTCTAGACCATAGAACACGAAACGTTTGAGAATAGTACAATTATTCATGGTGTCGTATTTAAAACATATGTGTGGGAATCATGTAATTTACCCTACAAAATTAATAGTGGATTTCACGTCCCTGAAATTAAGCGCGTAAGGAAAATACAGGGTAAAATTTTAAGTGACAAGATCACGAATCATAAAATAAGAATAAATTTAAGCTTGCTCATTCCTTACGAACAAAATTATATCCAAACCCTTTATCTAGATGGCAAACACATTCCGGAGCAAAGCCCAGGAGAAATGGATCCCCTTTTCCAAACGGTTATTAACCCCGAGTCCGGAATTCCACATGAACAGGCCAGTTGTGCTTCAGCCTGCAACACGGATGCTACTCCAACCCAAACACACCGAAAAACCAACACATATCGAAGCAAGGTATGTGCAATCTCAAATGCACCATAACAAAGTATATGAACAAAGTATTACCAATCAAACAACAAAACAAAACTACACACATGAGAACACAGTAATTACAAAGTAGAAATCACCATAAGAGTCAGTATCAACAGAAATACGCTTACCAAATACAACAAAGCGTCTAAGCACTTCACATCAAAAACACACCACTACATAACATAATTTACGCTAATGCAAAATCCTCCGTTTTTACAGACCTATGAGACCAATGTGGTAATTCAGCAGAATTGTCGCAAGATACACTTGATGTATATATTAATTTGCGAAATATGTTCAGCACATAAGAAGTGAAATATTTTAGCAATTGACATCAAGTTGGTTTTTTATTCTTCAACTTTCACAATGATGTACTCTCCAATAAACATAAGAAAAATATAAGAATAATATTAGGAATAAATCCACTGGAAAGGAAGGCGGAATTACCACAGTTGATGCAGTTTGGACGCGTTGTAAGAACTGGGGGGTTGCCGCAAATTAGCGTGGTAAGACAGAACATGTTGGAAGATACCCACAGGAATTCCTCAAAAGATATGAGTAGAACAGATACAGATGTATTGAAGGAAAGAGAATAAGAATTAAGTGCAGACGGATCTACAGCAACAGACTGCGAGAA
>Ga0123355_10015965_pt1 | contig 11814 bp, 10 predicted proteins | sample TergutEmb28metaG_3_FD_89872 | JGI IMG/M metagenome (GOLD analysis project Ga0123355, IMG submission 89872) | Embiratermes neotenicus P1 segment gut microbial communities from Petit-Saut dam, French Guiana - Emb289 P1 | ecosystem: Host-associated > Arthropoda: Insects > Digestive system > Gut ...
CGGAAAGGTAAGGCGCTATCTCACCGAGATCGGCGAGCGCTATCGCCAGGATCCCTTCGTGGTCAATTCCTGGCACGGCGGCATCAACCCCCAGGCATTCACGCCACGGCGCGATGTCGACGATCTCGCCCACTGGCAGACACTGGTGCACAACAATCCCCGCTCGCTGCACTTTCACGTCATCGGCGACGAGGTCCCGGGCGAATTGTCGCTTCCTATCATCGATCACACCGTTGTGGTCGACGACGAGGTCTATTGGGAGAAAGGCCGCTTTTCCCTTCTCGACCGTCCGGCGGCGCGCGAAGCGGCGGCGCAATGGGACACCGACGGCCGCGCCTTCCGTCTCAACAACGCGATCGGGATCTGAAGAGAGTGCGGACCGGCTTCCTCCCGAACCCGGCCGCTCTCTTTGGAGCGCGCTCGATGCGAACGGCAATCCCGACGAGCTGACATGGGCGTCAGGCACAAGAGCAAGGCAGGGCGGCCCATTACGCCATGGGCGTTCGATCTCGGCGAGGTCGGCTTCATCGGCAAGGACCTGCGGCGTCCCGAATGCGTCTTGAGCACGGCGCGCGGCGATCTGTTCGTCGCGGCGCTCGGCCAGGGCGTCGTTCACATCACGCCTGAGGGCAATCAATACGCGATCGGCGCCGTCGCCCGGATCGAGGGCCGGGATTTCATCCCCAACGGGCTCGCGCTCGAGCCGGACGGCTCATTCCTCGTGACCAATATGGGCGAAGGCGGAGGCTTGTGGCGGCTGCGCCGCGACGGCGCTATCGAGCCGGTTCTGCGCGAAGTCGACGGCCAGGTCTTGAGCGCGACGAATTTCGTGCTGCGCGACCCTCACGACCGCTTGTGGCTGACGATCTCCACGCGCCAATGGCCGATCTCGCGCGCGTTCAGCCCGTTGCGCGGACCGGTCGTCGCCGACGGCTATCTCGTCCTTATCGACGAGCGCGGCGCGCGCATCGTCGCCGACGATCTCGCCTTCGCCAACGAGCTGCGCCTCGATCGGAACGGGCGGGCGCTCTTTGTCGCCGAGACCTATGGGCGCCGCATATCCCGATTCGACGTCGATGACCGGGGCAATCTCGCCAACCGGACGAGCTGGACGGAATTCGGTCACGGCAGCTTCCCCGACGGCATCGCCTTCGACAGGGAGGGCTTTCTCTGGGTCGCGAGCGTGACCAGCAACCGCTTGTTTCGCGTCACGTCCGACGGCGAGCAAAGCCTGCTGCTCGAGGATACCGAGCCCGCCTACCTCGACAACGTCGAGCGACGCCTCGAGGCCGGCACGCTGCGCCGTGAAGACGTCCAGCAGGTGCAAAGCAAGCGCCTGCGGAGCATCGCCAGCGTGACGTTCGGCGGGCCCGATCTGCGGACCGTCTATCTGGGCTCGCTCGGCGGCGACAGGGTCGCGGTGCTGCGATCGCCCGTTGCGGGTGAGCCGCTCGCGCATTGGACCGCACCCTGAAAATGTCCGCACGCGATACGAGCCGCGAGCCTCGCGAAGTCGAAGTCCTCATCGTCGGCGCCGGACCGACGGGACTGGCAGCCGCCAATCTCCTCGGCGAATCGGGCATTCGCACGCTTTTGATCGAGCAAGCCTCCGGGCTGTCGGCCATCCCCAAGGCGCTGATGGTCGACGACGAGTTCTTCCGGCTGCTGCACAAGCTTGGCCTCGGCGAAAGGCTGGCGGAACACGGCGTTCATCCGGTCGGCTACGACTATTACTCCCCGCTCGGACCGCGCGTCGGCCGCATCGCGGGTCGCATCACCGAGCACGGGTTTCCGAGCCGGACCGCGACTTTTCAACCGGAGTTCGAGGCTATCCTCATGGATGGCGTGCGCCGGTTCCCGAGCGTCGAGGTGCGGTTCGGCGGGGCGCTCCAGTCCTTTGACGACGATGGCATCGGCGTTCGCGCGCTGGTCCGCACCCCCGGCGGCGCGACGTCCCGTGTTCGCGCCGATTACCTGATCGCGGCCGACGGCTCGCACAGCCTCTGCCGAAAAGCGCTCGGCATCGCTTTCGACGAGCTGGCCCCGGTCGAGGTCCGGCACGTGGTCGTCGACGTTGCCGGCGACCCCAACCGCAGCAAGACAGCGGACTTGAGGCTCAGCTGGCGGCGCAACGCCAACAGCCTGCCGGCGCCGGGCGGCCGGCGCCGCTACGAGTTTTCGCTGCGGGCGGGAGAGGACGCCGACGAGGCGCTTTCGGAGGCGGCGCTCGACGGCTTTTTCCAGCAGTTCTTCGGCGTCCCCTGCCCGCGCAACGTCATCCGCAAAACCGTCTACGCCTTTCACTCGCGTCTGGCGCAACGGATGAGCAAGGGCCGCGTCTTCCTGGCAGGCGATGCCGCCCATATCATGCCGGTGATCGGCTCGCAGGGCATGAACAGCGGCGCCCGCGACGTCAATAACCTCGCGTGGAAGCTCGCGCTCGTTCTGCGCGCGGGCGCCGATCCGTCTATCCTGGCCTCCTATGACACCGAGCGGCGCCCCCAGGTCGCAAGCACGATACGGGCCGTCACCGCGGCCATGAATCTCCAAAAGGCCCGCTCGATCCCGGCGACCATCGTGCGCGACGTTGCCGCCATGGCTCTCACGCGCATTCCGCCGGTCGCCCGCTACGTGCGCGATATGCGCTACATCCCGAAGCCGTTTCTCGATCAGGGCCTGGTCGCCCCGCACACCAGGACCGGCGAGGCCAGCCTCGTGGGCCGGTTGTTGCCCCTGCCGGGAGCTCGCAGTGGCAGTGCGGTCGTGCCGCTGGACGACCTGCTGGGATCGGGCTTCGCCATCCTCGGCGTCGAGCCCGCAAATCCGCCGCTAGGCGTGCGTGACCCTCTTTGGCACGCCGTGAACGCGCGCGTGGCCGCGGTCCGGCGCGGACGCGTCGAAGCCGGAAAGGAACGCGGCGTGCCGACCGTCGAAATCGTGGACGACCGCTTCGACGAGGTTTTCGCCGCGCATCGGGGTCAATGGCTGATCGTGCGGCCCGACCGCATCGTCGCCGCGGCAGTCGACGCCGGATCGTTTCAAGAGGTGACGCGGTTCTTCGCGCGGCTCTTCGGTTTGTCCCGTTCGCTTCCGCAGGCGGCCGAGTAGCAATGCCCGTGGCAGCTCTCGCGTGAAGCCGGTGCCAGCTCGCGATCTGGGGCCGGTCGGCGCTCCCATAGGGGAAGCCCGGCCGCGGCCCGCCACCCGAAGATTCATCGAGGGGCGTGGCCGCTATCTCGACGACATAAGGCTGCCGCGGATGGCGCAGCTCGCCTTCGTGCGCAGCCCCTTCGCGCGCGCGCATTTCTCGTCCGTCGACATCGCAGACGCCTTGCGGGTGCCCGGCGTCTTCACGGCCGTGACCGGAGCGGACCTGAAGAAGATCTGCGCCGGCTGGAACGGCGGCGCCACATCCTATGCCGGCTTTGATCCGCCGCTTCAGCACGCTCTGGCAGACGGCGAAGTGCACTATATGGGCGAGGCGGTCGCGGCGGTTGCGGCCGAGACCCGTGCCATCGCCGAGGACGCGGGCGAGCTGGTGAGGATCGATTGGCGGCCGCTGCCGGCAAGCGCGCCGCGCGCGGTCTGGCGCGGCACGTTCGGGGACGGCGAATTCGCCGCGGCCCTGTCGGACGACTGTCGGGTGGTCGAAGAGACGTTCTCGTTTGCACGGCAAACCGGGGCGCCGCTCGAGACACGCGGCATCATTGCCGCGTTCGATCGGGCCGAACGGTTGCTGACGCTCTACCATTCGCATCAGGTGCCGCATGAGATGCAGGGTCTGTTCGCAGCGGCGCTCGACCTGCCGGGGCATCGCATCCGCGTGATCTGCCCGGATGTGGGCGGCGGCTTCGGCATCAAGCTGCATTTTTACGCCGACGAAGTCGCGACCGCCGCGATCGCGATGCTGACCGGCATGCCGATCAAATATGTCGCCGATCGGGCCGAGTCGTTTCTCACCGACGTCCATGCGCGGGAGCACGTGGTGGATGCCCGCCTCGCCGTGAAGAAAGACGGAACCTTCCTCGCGCTGGCCGTCGACGACCGTTTTGCGATGGGCGGCTATTCCACGGCTCCCCGCACCAGCCTCTCCGAGGCTGTCCTGGCGATGCGGCTGATGGGAGCGCCCTATCGCATTGCCAGCGTCGAGGGCACGATCGAAGCGTTTCTCCACCGACGCACGCCGACGGGACAATATCGCGGCGTCGGGATGCCGATCGGTTGCGCCGTCACCGAGCACCTGGTCGATCGCGCCGCCGAGGCGGTCGGCCTCGATGCGGTCGAGATCCGCCGCCGCAACCTCCTGACCCCGGAGGAGCTGCCACGCGCGAGCGGCATGGGCCTGCCGCTGTTCGAGCTGTCGCAGCCGGCCTGTCTCGACAAGATCCTTGCCCTGATGGATTGGCCGCGGCTGTGCCTCGAACGCGATCGGCTGCGCCACGAGGGCCGTTATCGCGGCATCGGGCTTGCCGCCTTCATCGAGCCGACCGGCGCCGGAGCCGAGACCAACGGACCCGGCGGCGCGCCGGTCGTCGCCGTCGACGGCGCCACCCTGAAGCTCGAGCCTTCGGGCGGCGTGCGCTGCCTGACCGGGGCGACCGAGCAAGGCCAGGGCACGACGGCGGCCATCGCGCAGATCGTCGCTTCCGCGCTGGGTGTCGGCACCGACGACGTGATCGTCGTCACCGGCGACACCGGCACCATTCCGGTCGGAAGCGGCGCCTGGGCATCGCGCGGCATCATCGGCGGCGGCGAGGCGGCGTGGCGCGCCTCACGCTTGCTGCGGCAGGAGATCCTGAAGCTTGCCGCTTGTCTCCTCCAGGGAGAGGCGGCGGCCCTCGATATCGTCGCGGGCCGTGTCATCGAGACGGCAACGGGAACGCCGCGCTTTCGTCTCCAGGAGCTCGCCGAACTCGCCTACTTCCGCGGCTATCTGATGCCGCCCGGGATGGAGCCCCAGTTTGCGATCTCCCATCAATATCGCCGGCCCGGCGCCCCCTTCGTGCCGACGAACGGCTTTCACGGCGCCTACGTCGAGCTCGATCCCGAAACCGGCAAGATCACCCCTTTAAAGCATTGGGTGGTCGAGGATTGCGGACGGATGATCAACCCGCTGCTGCTCGACGAGCAGATTCGCGGCGGTGTCGCACAAGGCATCGGGCCGGCTCTCTTCGAGGCATGCCTCTATGACCACAACGAGCGTCTCATAACCGACGATCTCTCGCGGTATCTGACGCCAACCAGTCTCGATATTCCCGACATCGCGGTCGGTCACGTCGAAACGCCGTTCGGCGGCAACGCGATCGGGGCGAAAGGCGCCGGCGAAGCTGGCACGTGCGGCGCCGGCGCAGCAATGCTCAACGCCGTGAACGATGCGCTGAAGCCCTTCGGCACGCGGATCGCGTCCTGGCCCATGACGCACGCCAAAATCCTGGCCGCCCTTCGCACCGCCGGCGCCCCGGCGGCATGAAGCCCGCGCGCTTCGAATACGCCGCGCCGACATCGCTGGACGCGCTCCTGTCGCTCTTGTCCTGCCGCGGCAGAAGTGCCGCTCTCCTTGCGGGCGGTCAGAGCCTGCTGCCGCTTCTGCACCGCCGCCGGTTGCGGCCCGAGCTGGTCATCGACCTCAACCGCGTCACCGGCATTGGCGGCATCGTCTTCCGGGATGGGTTGCTGCGCATCGGCGCCATGACCCGCCAGCGCGAGATCGAATTTTCCGAGCTTGTCGCCCACCACGCGCCCCTGCTCACGAAGGCGGTCGGGTTCGTCGGCAATCCCGCCACGCGCAACCGCGGCACCCTGGGCGGCAGCATCGCGTTCGCCGACCCGCTGGCCGAGCTTCCCGCCGCCATGGTTTGCCTCGGCGCCACATTCTGGCTTGGCTCGGAGGCCGGGAAGCGCCCGGTGCCGGCCGCCGGATTCTTCAGGGCGCGGCAGAAGACGGCTTTGCTGCCGAGCGAGGCCATCCTCGCCATCGAGATTCCAAGTTGCACCGGTCGGCCGAGCGCATTCATGGAAGTCACCCGCCGTGCCCGCGACCAGGCGATGGTCGGCGTCGCCGCACGCGTCGAGGAGAACGGCAACGCTGTCGCGGCGCTGTTCGGGGTCGCCGAGCACCCGGTCGAGATAAGCGAGGCCGGGCTCGACCAGGACTGGCAGATCACCTATCCGCTGAACGACGAGAATCTTGGCTACGAGGATCGACAGCGCATTGCCAGGACCCTGGCGCGGCGGGCCTTCCGGGACCTTGCCCCGTGATGCCCTCGCCTTTCGAAAGAGAGCCGGAAGCGCCCGTCAGCCTCATCGTCAACAGGCAGAGCGTGACCCGGCATGTGCCGCTTCGCCAGAGCCTTGCCGATTTCCTGCGCGAGGCGCTTGGGTATACCGGCGTCCATGTCGGTTGCGAGCAAGGTGTCTGCGGCGCGTGCACGATCGTCATGGACGACGCGATCGTGCGCAGCTGTCTGGTGCTGGCCATACAGGCAGACGGCGCCATCCTTGAAACGATCGAAGGCGCAACCGCCACCGGGCGGGTCAAGGACCTGCAGGATTCGTTTTTCGAGCGGGGCGCCGTGCAGTGCGGTTTCTGCTCGGCGGGAATGATCCTGACGGCCGCCGATCTCCTGGCGCACGACCCCATGCCCTCGCGCGCGGCGATCCGCGGCCATCTGGCCGGAAACTACTGCCGCTGCACCGGCTACGAAGCGATCGTCGATGCGGTCGAATCTGCTGCGAAAAAGATTGCCACACCCCCATGACCGTCACGCTCACTTTCGCCTGCGGTCGCTACGATCGGGTTGCGGCACTTTTTGACGGCCGCGTCACGATACCGGGGGTGGCGCTTCGTCATGTCCCGTTGCCCCCCGAGGAGCTGTTTCCGCGTGTGCTTCTTGGTGACGAGTTTGACATATTCGAGCTGTCCTGCGGCGCTTACTTGATCCGCTGCGCACAAGGGCTGAACGATATCATCGGTCTACCGGTGTTCCTTTCGCGATCCTTTCGGCACTCGGGCTTTTACATACGGACGGACCGTGGCATCAAAACACCCGAAGACTTGCGCGGGCGCATTCTCGGCGTTCCCGATTATTGGATGACCGGGGCCATCTGGATGCGCGGGCTCCTTTCGGACGAGTACAACGTGCGGCCGCAGGAGAGCCTGTGGCGGACCGGCGGGCTCAATCGGCCGAGAGTGCCCGCGTTGAAAGCGCAAAGCTTGCCTGGCGATCTGCAGATCGCAGAAATTGCAGCGCAGGACACGCTATCCGACCAACTGCGCCGCGGCGAGATTGACGCCATTCTCACCTCTGACATCCCCGCCTGCTATCGTGACGACGCACCGGATGTTGGCAGGCTGTTCGCGAACTACCGCGCGGCGGAGCAAGATTATGCCCGGCGCACTGCCTTGCATCCCATCATGCATCTTCTTGCAGTCCGTCGCGCCGTCGTGGATAAGCTGCCGCAATTGGGCGGCCATCTGATGCAGGCGCTGACGACGGCGCGCGATCTTGCCCTCGCCGATCTCTCAGAGCTTTCGGCCATCCATATGACCTTGCCGTGGCTTGCGAGTTATGCGGCCGAAGCCCGAACCGTGCTAGGCGAGAAATTTTGGCCCTATGGCATCGAAGCAAACCATGCGGAGATCGACACCCTCGGTCGCTATGCTTACGAACAAAACCTCACTCCGCGCCGCCTGACGGCAGACGAGATTTTTTCAGGTTGAGGCCCGCGGCTCTTCATTCTCTGACTTGCTGCCAAAGGTATTTCTTTTGGGGACGCGACTGGACATCGCCGCCGCGGACATGGCTCTCGGCCGCCGACAGGCCGTAACATCGCTGAGTGGGCAATTGTGACGGGTAAGTGAGTCATTTGGAGGAGCCCAAGCGCGGTCCCGTGCCGTGTCTCCGTTTGTCCCCGCAATGGATCCCTGGTCGGCCTTTCTTCAAATACCCTTAAATTGCGTTGCGCCCGCTAGTGGCATCCCTAAACAGGCCCGCGATTATGGAGATTACCTATGGTACTTGAGGCTCCCTTCGATTGGACAGCAGCCGAAGCAGCGGCAGATTGAGATAGAGGTTCTCGCGGCCTGCCTTGATTTCTTCAAGGACGCTGAGCGTTACGAGAGCTTTCAAGTATACCGACGCCGACTGGCGCTTGGCGATGTCGGCTGCGACTAGATCGCTGATCCGGCAATACGGATGCACGAAAATGATCTCGGCGAGCTCGCGCGAGTAAATCTTCGGAAGGTCCCGCCGGATCTTCCCAGCCGTCTCGTTCAGCAGGTCGCGAATGGCGATGATCTTGGCCGATGTCCAGATCGCGGTCTCGCGCACCGCATCGAGCATGTAGAGAATCCACGGCTCCCAGGCACCTTCCGCGGTCACAGCGAGAAGACGATCGTAATAGGCCGGCTTGTTTCGGATGATGTGCCGGCTGAGATACAGAACTGGGATGTCGAGAAGTCCCTTGTCGACCAGATACAGGAGGTTCAGGACACGACCCGTTCGGCCATTGCCGTCAGTGAAAGGATGGATCGCCTCGAACTGATAGTGCATGACCGCAAGGCGGATAAGGGGATCGGTCTGGTCGGCATCGTGGATGTAGCGTTCCCAGTTCGACAGCTTCGCACGAAGCAGCTCTGCGCCCTCAGGTGGCGCATAGATCACGGAGCCAGTCGCCTCATTTATCAACTTCGTGCCGGGCGTCGCGCGAATGTCGAGTTCGACGCCGGTGATGGTTCGACAGACCTCCACCGCGATTGCCGTCGACACCGGTCGGTTCTTGAGAAGCTGGAAGCCGCGGTGCAGTGCCGTGCGGTAGCGAAGCGCTTCCTTGGTGGCGGCATCGGCGTGGTTGCCGGTCTCGTTGGCGAAGCGGAACAGGCGGTCGGTCGTTGTCACGATGTTTTCGATCTCCGAACTCGCCTGCGCTTCGAGCAGTGGGATCGAGTTGATCAGCACCGCCTGATTCGGGATCAGGTGGCCGGAGACCTTCAGCTCGGCAAGGGCCGCGCGCGCAGCGATGCAGGCCCGCAGCACGTCTCTGGTTTCGATGTCCGCCTGGGGTGGAAGTAGCGGCAGGTCGTTGTAGGGGCGGTCTGGCTGGAACGACATGTCGATGCCCGCGAAGAATGTCGACATGTCCGGATGACATGTCGCTCAGGGCGACATATCTAGACTATATGTCGATAAAAGTCGATTATATCGACACAACCTGACGCGCAAGGGCCAGCTCGTCGATACGCTGGGCATCACCCGCTTTCCGATGCAAGCCCAGGCCGATATCGCCGATGACACCGCTGATATCCGCCTTGCTGGTGATGGCGAACTGATAGCCAATTCGGCGTAATAGCTCAGCCTCGACGTGTGTCTGAACGTGACACTGCCACCGACTTCGATATGGGTCGCTTGGCCTTTGGCGGCACCCATCAAACTCACGGCAACCGCTATGAAATCCAAGCTGTCGCATAGACCAGGAACTTCGAATCCGCCAAGAAATCGTTGAGATCGTTTGCGTTTCTCCTAAATCCCGCGCTGCGGGGCCGGCAGCTGGTCCCCATCACCGGCCATGAGGCGTTGCAAGGCATCCCGCGCCGCGCAGACCACACTGTTCCAGTCACCGAAGCTAGGTTGACGAAATTGTCGCAGCGTCGGGTACCAAGGACTGTCGTCGCGGTTCATCAGCCAGCGCCAGTCGGCATCGAAACGGTTCAAGAGCCAAACCGGTTTACCGAGTGCGCCGGCCAAGTGGGCGACCGCCGTATCGACACTGATGACGAGGTCGAGATTGACAACGAGCGCCGCAGTATCCTCGAAGTCATGAAGGTCGGTGGTAAAGTCGTGGAGCATCATACCATGCGGCGGGCGGGCGGCCTCGGCAGTTGGTCCATCTTTTTGCAATGACACAAAGCTGACGCCCTGATACCTCACCAAGTGGGGCTAGCGTTTCGAGGGCAATGGAGCGGCGACGGTTGGCCACGAACTGCTGCCCACCGGCCCACACCAACCCGACTCGCAGGCCATCGAACGTCACAAGCCGTTTTTGCCAGTTTGCAGCGAGCGCGGGGTCTGCGGACAAATAAGGCGTCGCGGGGATGGTGTCGAGGGTCGTGCCGAAGGCAAAGGGCAGGCTCATCAGAGGGCAGTGCAGATCAAAGGGCGGCAACCGCAATCGCCCGGCTCTGACGCCCGTCACCCCGACCGAGACCGTGGCGAAAGGGCCAGTCCCAGAAAAACGAGGATTGCCTGATTGAGGCGCACGATGTCCTCGTCGTCCAGGCGGCCGATGTGCGCGCCGACCTTGGATTTCGGAACGGTGGTGATCTTGTCCACCATCAAGCGGCAGGTCGCATGCAGGCCGTTGCGATCGTTTGGCTCGACGGACAGGCGGAAGAGGGGCGCTTCCGTCTCGTTGGTGGTGAAAGCGCAGATAGTAATCGAATCCGTGGCGTCGAAGCCGTCATCCTGAATTATCACGACTGGGCGCGGCTTGCCTGTGTAGTTGTTTCCGCCGGCAACCGTCCAGATGTCGCCGCGCCTCATTCATCGCTCCACTCCGAAACCGCGTCGATGAACGCCTGATCCTCATAGGCATGGTCGCTTCCGGCGACGGCCAGAGACTGCCGGTGTGCCTCCGATCGGAATGAAGGAGCGCGCACGTCCGGAACCCATATTTGGATGGGGCGCAAGCCCTGCAGGCGCAGGCGCTTGCGATGTTCGCGTACCTTCACCCGAGAAGACTTCGACTTTGACAGAGGGGTCATGATGAAAATTCCAAAGGTTACATGTAACCTATCGTGCGTGGGCGACGTTGTCTACCCTCATAACCCATCCCACCTCGCTCCAACGTCACGAGGGCTCGTCGCCATTTCGTTGATGGTCCCGAGGAAGCCCCTTGATCCACTGATCGATCCGTTCGTCGTCAGAGCAAAGCAATAAAGAGAATCACGACCAGCAGGGCACCGATCAGCGACAGATAGAAATTGAGGTGCCCCGATTGGATGATTCGCAATTTGGCGGCAATCATGATCACCAGCTTCTCGAGCGGCACAAACAGATAGGGCCCGAAAATCGGCGCGACGTCGTGCGTGAACTTCAGCCGCTTGACGAAATACCGCCCGCCGTTCGACTCGTGCGCCAATTCGTGCGCCGTCACGGCAGTCGGGCGATAGATGAAGCTGTAAAATGTCCGCAAAGCGTTCGAGAAGGTAAGCGCGGTGGTGGCCGCCCGCGCCGGATCCTGGTCGCGTCCGCCATACCAGACCGGTGCGTAGCGCACGCGGAAGCGCGAGCTGAGCAACAGCAGCGCTATCGGGATCAGGGCAAGCAGCGGCATCACGATCACGAGCAGGCTCGGCGAAATGAACGCAAAGGTATCGGGTAGGCGGATCGGCGCCCCGGTGGCGGGCACGAGAAGCGGGCCCACACGCATCGCCTCGACGGTCGCGGTGCCGAATGTCGAGGCGACCACCGAGCTCAGCGCCGAAAGCCAGACCGGCATTCCGACCGCCAGGGCAAGGACGAGGAGGCCGAGAAGGCCGACGCCCAGAGCGTTCATCATCGGCACCGGCGCCGCCTTTTTATCCGAACGGCCAAGCAGCCCGATGCCGAAGGCCTTGACGGAGGTCGCGAAGGCGACAGCGACGGTGAGCGCCAATCCGGCGCCCGCGAGCGCGGCGGTCAGCCGACTGCCCAGGCTGTCCAGGTGAAAACCCTGAAACAGGGTTTGGAAGAGATACCATTCGCTGACGAAGCCCGCCTGGGGCGGCATGGCCGCAAGGCTCATCGCGCCAAAGAGCGCGCCCAACCCGAAGACCCA
>Ga0123355_10015966_pt1 | contig 11814 bp, 7 predicted proteins | sample TergutEmb28metaG_3_FD_89872 | JGI IMG/M metagenome (GOLD analysis project Ga0123355, IMG submission 89872) | Embiratermes neotenicus P1 segment gut microbial communities from Petit-Saut dam, French Guiana - Emb289 P1 | ecosystem: Host-associated > Arthropoda: Insects > Digestive system > Gut ...
ACAAGTCGTCAGCTCCTGAAGATGGGCACAAGGTGGCCCGAAACATGTTGAGCAACCTATAAAGGAGAAATAAACATAATACCAAAAGTGACATCTAGTTGGTCTCTTTATCCACATTATTTTAGTTTGTTTTATGTTCTAAAGCAATGGAAGGCTAACTCAGTGATGACGCATTCACTAAAATTATGCTTGACAGAAATATAGGTCACATGTAATCTATTTACAAAAAAAAAGCCATTTTATTACAATAGTAATTATACTGTACTCTGAACTTTGCTACTTAAATTCGGGTGAGACATTTGTCACCGTAAAGTTTCATAACCACAAATACTTGTCTTGTCTCGTGCAATCACAAAGCAGGAAGTTATTATAACTGTTGCTTAGCAGGCTGATATGCAGGCACCTGCTGTGATATTCATATTTTGTACACACTAATAGCATTATAAACCAATGAGATGAAGTTAAACATGCAAGTTATGTGACATTTAAAAATCATCTGCTCAACAATCATCATTCCTTTCTTTAAATTCTCTGTCCACCTACCACCTTTGGTATTACCCCGCTTATACCTTACAATTTCGAATCCATATTCGTGCTTACAGTTTTCATGTAGATTATCACTTATCCCTGCTTGCTATTACTGCAAAAAGTTTCATTTTTTGCTCTATTTATGCATGTGGAAACACTGCGTCAAATTCTTGGGCTCTCAGTCCACATAATAATAGTCTGCTAGACCCTCCTGATACTGAGTAACAGCAAACCAATGCAGAAAAGCATTGATATCATAGGTCAAAATCCTTACATAGTTCTGTCATCTGAAATCAGGTTAAAAATCAAATTTAATTTAAATGATATGTAACTTACAACAGAATAAAATCAATATTAAATAAATATTTTTTGTTCTGTTAGTGGAATTACTTTTGATAAACAGTATGTTTCTTTATCATATCACCAAGAATGGCAGCTTCACTGTACAGTAACCTTGCATCGCTGGCACATGCCCCTCACATAAGAGGCTATCAAAGTTATTCTATCAATGTTCAATCTGATACTCAAAAGAATGTTGCTTTCTGTAACGGTTCCCCAGCTCTGCCCACTTGTCCTATGCTTCCAGTACCACAAAACGCACAGAATTTCCAACTGTTACAAAGCCATTCTGCATTTCAGAGTCACACATGCTCTACACTGCCACTACAAGGTGTGCTGCAAATTTCTCTCAAACTGTTTCAGATGATATTTCAAATACAGCAGACATTTTCTTGATATCTCTTGTACTCTGAGTTTTGTGCATGTTTGTTACATGGTGAATAAATTAAATCCAGCCCATATATTCTTTCTGTTTACTGTTTGTTACAGTAGGGTACGTGCAGTATGTGGCCCAAAATTATTAACTTACATAAAAGCTTTCAGATTTCTTCAATAATAATTGTACATACATACATACATACATACATTCATATAAATCAATGTACTTCAATTTGCTACCAAACAGCATCCAAATCCACGTGTGTTCCATAAGGAAGTTCAATGAAAATGGGGGGAGGGGGAGAGTCACTTTTTTAACTCTTGACACTGGACTACGAGATGGTGGGTAAAAATATGAATAATGTGCTATTTTATACTACAGTTACAAATAGATATATTTCACTTACTACGTACATTCTGCCTCAAAAATTTAGCCACATTCTATGGTGAGCTGTTCCAAAATGTTGGTGCATTTTTTAGTCTCCAATTTCAGAGTCAACAAACTGCAGTGGTTGGCTATAACTAGAATGATGAAAGCAACACCAGCCAAACTAGTTGGAACAGCTTCTTTTAACATATGAGAGTTGGGATACAAAAGTTTGTATAGTGACTGGGCTGCAGGATGGATGATCCAGAGAACAATTGCTGGCAGGAGGAAGGGATTTTTCTCTTCTTCAGAGCATCCACAACTGTACAGGGGCCCATTAAGCCTCCCATTCAACAACTACTGGAAGTTCTTTCCCTGGAGGCAAAACAGTGGCGTGAAGCTGACCACTCACTTCCATCTAGAGCTGAGGTTAAGAAAGAGTGGAGATAGAGTCTTTACTCTTATAATAAAACCAAACAGATGCACTAATTTTTCTCAGATTTATTATTGGAATAAAACTACACATTTCAGACAGTTCCTCTGTCCATCACCAGGAGTTTTTCACTGTACGCACTGCAAGCTGTCAGCAAACCTGTATGACATGTACCATTGCTGTGTGTACAGTGAAAAACTCCTGACGATGGACAGAGGGACTGTCGGAAACATGTAGAGTTTTATTCCAATAATAAATCTGAGAAAAATCAGAGCATCTAGTTGGTTTTATTATAAGAATATATCACGATGTACGGTCATCTGAACATCAAAATAGAGTCCTTACCCTTACAGGTCTTCAAGGCAAGCACAGCAACAACTTTACATTTACCTTTATCTTCAACATACAATAATACAAAACCCCAAAAACGCAAACCCCTGAGGTTACACATTAAACACAGGTTGTGGAAACCCAAAGGACAAGAATGTTCAACTTACTTTTTCAGAATACTTTAATTTTTGTGCATCATTAGCATACTAGGCCCCTACCTAATTTTAAACATGACACACCATGTACAAGTATGATTAAAATATTGCTGTAAGACCTGTGGACATGGTACTACATTGTGGGTTATGAAATTACAGATAATTCTGTATAAATTTTGTGACATATTACTTCATTATATCATCCATTTTACAAACGCACTGTAAGTTCTATGCTAAAAATAAAAGTATGACAGGAAATTTTTACCACAAATGTTTTATGCATTTCAGTGGTGTAACTCCTCAGATGTACATTTGCGTAGCTTGCTGTTACACACTAGTGGATGCTCGAACTTTCTGACCCACCACTTTCTTGGAAATCAAATAATATAGACATGAAGAAACAGTAAGTTAACAGCCAACAGCTGCCTCCAGTTAGTTAGGTAACAAAGAAATGCTACCTCCCTGCTATGTGTGAATAATGAGTGAAAATATATAATGCCAAAGACAATAAAAAATTTACAAGTCAGGTATGTTACTGCTCAGTATGGCCTGCTTTACCTGTCACAGACATTACCCAACACCCCACTAAAGGGTTAAATAATTCTGAATTAGCTAAGAAAAATCAAAACTACAGGCTGTAATACTAAAGGCAACACAAATTGACTGAATAATGCATAGCAACATAAAATAACATCTGCTTCACCAAAACTGCCTGCAGGCCAACGGAAACTAACGAGCGCTGTAGACTGGGTATTTACTGTTGGTAAGAAGCAATCAACTAATTATAACAGGAGGAACAAAAAAATTAAACAATCTTAACTTTGCCAAACCTACAATTAACACCACTAATAAACCTGGCTAGTTACATATCTTCTTGTCTCACTATATACAAGAATGCCTGGTATACACATCACAATATATTCACACTGCCTTATTTCATCAAAGACAATGAGAACTATCAGCAACAGCATGATCATCTAGTTTCCCAACAGGCTGCAAGATGACACTATTAAAGTTACTACAAAACTCCTCTACTAGATGGAAACCAAAACAGAATATGTAAAATAATTTTCTATCCACATCATGGTCCTGACAAAGGTTTTCCTCAGGGTCCTGACATGCAATGACACAATTCTGCCTTTGTTCATTGTGATGACACACGAATTTTGCAGCAATTTACACATGTTCTGATCTCATATCACAATACTCTGGCATGAACGAAACAGGATACCCGTCTCATTGGTCAAATCACGAAGAGTGACACAACAGCTTCATTAACAAGTTCCTTGATTCACTAAGCAATTTCAAGCATTCTGCTCAAGGATGGACACTGTGACCTCCCGGCACTATCAGCTGATGTCACAACACTTCTGTACTTGGAAACTTTACCAAATATTTGAGTTCCACTAATTCTTTCCATTTTGAAACCAGTTTTGAAATCTCTCAGGTTTCTGTAACAGTTTTCCCTAGTGGGAAGCACAATTTCAAGCACATGGTCTGTTCTGTGAAATCTCATATTTTCTGGTAACATGCAAACTGCAGAGGATGCAACATATAACCTAAATTCACAGGGTGTTACTACTAAATGATGCAAGCTACAACTCTGAAGTAAACAGCAAACCACTCAGCAGATTATGTGCTACCTCCAGCACACATGAGAGTTTCATATACTACCCACACTGTGACCAGCCAGGAAACTCAATGATCACACCTCATGCGTGGCAAAATATATAATGAAAAAAATACAAACCACATTATACTTGACACTATCATAATATGCAATTATAGTTAGAAAAACCACATCCTTGTGAAAAGATGTAACTTCTAAGTGTAATGTTCCCAGCAGCATAAAAACACATAACTTTAAATATTGCAACTAATAATCAACATATTTGTAATGTCACTCAAACACATTAATACAAATTTATCATAGATACAAGGTGATAGTTTATAACTAAACTTAACAACTTCCAGATCCCATTAACTCGAAATTTCAACTGGTATACAGCATGGCAACTGGTACATGGCATTGTTCAATGAAACCATGCAACTGCTTTTGCAACATCATGCATGGTTTATTACTGACACAATGCTGAGATACATTCCTCATAAATTCTTACCTACAATCTTACCAAACTAAACTATCTCAGTGTAGATCCATTTGAACAAATATATAAAACAGTGTGGTAAGAATAAATTTCTGTGAGAATTCTTGCCATACATCAAGCTGGTCGTCAGAAAACATCCTGCTCTGCTTGTATGCAACACTCAAACCAGTTCATCAACCTATGTGAATGCAGGCAGCTGAAGTGCAACTGATAAAAAACTGAATGGCATTTGGCCACATTTCACAGGACAGAGGGTCGGAGCATCATTTCAAACAAATGTATTGTTATCTCATTTCTTCCTTTGTGAGAAATATTAAGACAACAGGATACTTGCCTTATGTAACCCACCATTCTACTTTGTGTCAATCATACTACCTTCACTACTAATACATGAAATGCAAGAAAATAATTAGACACAAATGTAAAATATGTCCTGATTTTACAAACAGCTCAAATAATTCTTGTTTTTAAGCTTTCGCCATGTTCTAAATGTAGTTTGTTCCTTTTTGGGTAATTACCCGGCGTCTGAGTTCTAACAGCCGACGTTTCGGAACTCACTGTCGGTTCCATCTTCATACGCAGGTGAATGAAGTATGTCAGTGGATGGATTGTGTGGGGTATTTATACCTGGTTGGGTTGGAGCAGGGAAGTGGCAGAGCGAATAGGAAGTAGTGTGCCCATATGGGGCGGGTAGAAGTCCAGCAGGTAGTGGAGGGGGAGGGTGTATATAAGTGCGTGTGGGTGGGATTACTGTTGTGTATTGGATGGCTGTCTCCTCCTGTCTCTCATAAACTCAAAGAGAGGAGACAGCCAACCAACACACAACAGTAATCCCACCCGCACACGCACTTATATACACCCTCCCCCTCCACTACCTGCTGGACTTCTACCCGCCCCGTACGGGCACACTACTTCCTATTCGCTCTGCCACTTCCCCGCTCCAACCCAACCAGGTATAAATACCCCACACAATCCATCCACTGACATAATTCATTCACCTGCCTATGAAGATGGAAACGACAGTGAGTTCCGAAACGTCGGCAATTAGAACTCAAGACGCCGGGGAATTACCCAGAAAGGAACAAATTACAGCTCAAATAATTCCACACAACATATTAAGATGCCTTCTATAAAGTATTCTTAACAAAACTATAACGATGTTAAGGGTACACGTTAAGTTTCATAGCCCTTCTCAGTTATCTAAATGACAAACTGCTTAAGTTAATATAACGTGCCCACATGAAAACCTACTACACTACTGTACGTTATTAGTGTAGTATCAATTACATAAATCTTTGGGAACCTTCTCTTCTCCTATAAAAATGGTGCCATCAACTTGGAATACAGTTCTTTGCGCATAAATTCAAAGTGCTAACAGACTAAAGCAATTATTATTACAGACTATGCAACAAACCATCTCCTAGCGCACACTTTAAAAATGTTGTCTTGTATGTCTAACGTTATATATGAAATAATCACTTCTTCTGTACATATTCGTCTTTTAAGCTGCAAGCTGTGATATAAAACATGTATGTCTTCTCGGCAGAGATTCTTGCAAAATGCAATTTGTATCCACTGCAATGTCATTTAAAGCACAACTTTGTCCTTTCCAACTGGGAAGCAGTACCGCTCTGCACCAACAAGTAATGTCATAAGAAAGTTTTACACTAATCTGTATGCTACAGTACTGCATGAAAAACAGAAATTCAATGTTTTTTCATGGTTTTCAACACAGCTGACAATCTTATCAATACACAGATTCAACTACCAAAACCATTTTTCAGCTGATTAAGTTACTTTTAGCAGTAGACGTGACCAGACTAAAACGCACGATACTATGCCCATCACTGCTCACATGTATGACCATTTCAGGGTCTTCATCTTGTCCCACTGCTGTGCGTGCTTCATTCGCATGTGGTTGCGGACAGAGTTTGGATGTGAGAAGGCCTTGGCGCAAGTAGAAACAGGGCATGTGGGGGAGTCGCGGGGATAATGCTCTTCTAGGTGTGCACGCATGGCTGGTAGCTCGATTACCACTGCATCACACAGCGGACACTCGAAACTCCTACCCGGTCCCGACAAACCGTCACCCGAGCCTGTTCCCGCACCTGCCCCTGCAATGCAGGCCAGCAAGAATGGTTCCATTAGAATCATCACCATCATAAATGAAATGGGGAGGAAATCACTATGAAAGCTAAGAATAGACAAAAATATAATATAAAATAAGTTGTAATAATTATTTTGTATTTAAATTTGCAGTTTCATGTTCATAAAAGGACACCTGTTTCAAAATGCAATTACTGTTTCGTATTATTTAACTCTGAAAACGAAACAAGTGTCCCTTCAGACGACTTCACAAACTTCTAAAAGAAAAAATGACTAACATTGAAGTAGTACTTAAATGAAACCATTCTTGAGCCCACAATTTGCATCATACATTCTTCATGTCAGTATCTGATTCAATAAGAATGCCCAAGGTATCTGAATCTATATATTTATTACACAAAATTCAGGTCTGAATAGCGCAGCAATATAAATATAAATATACACTAACTAAACTGTATACATGCATCTCTTAATAATGAACTCTGTAATTCAAAATACATCAAACCATGGCATTACTATGCCACAGAATACACTTCTAAATTCAGCTGCCAACGGTTCTGCATGAAGAAATCATAGCATCACGTTTTCAGAAATCAAGAAATTAAAAAATTGTCAACTGATATAAACAAGAGAATATAAACTGAAATGGCACAGTAACAAATTGAATGCCTCATGTACTAAAGGCTTTCCATACATTTAATTTCATTTGTATTAATCCCTCATGTACCCATCTATTTTGAGCTTGTATTAATCCCATTGCCCACAATTAATAAGGGGCAACTTTCTTGTCCAGTAAATATTTAACAAAAGAAAATTGTAAATAGCACTCAAGACCAGCAGTCTGCTTACCACAGTGAAAGCACTCTGAAGTGTTGACTTTCAACATTTGTAATCTAACAAACAAACTGCTACAAAATCTGGCAGGAATTCATTTTAAAATCGTAAGTTCATACTTTACACAACAAAATATGCCTAAGTGCCTCATTTTCAAAAACAGAAAGTGGCAAATTCTCTGACAATTTCTGACCTGCAGTACAAAATGACTATGTTTTCCCATGAACTGTTTTCACAGAACATATTTTCAATGTTAAGTATTTTACTCCACAACAAACCTTCCATTACAAACCAGATTTTTATTACGCTTGAAGAATGGTAGCTGTCAAAAGGCTCAAGTGTTTATAAATATTGGTCATCATAAAAAAAAGGAAATTTTCATACTTTTTCTCCAAACGGCATCATCTGATATTCAATTTCCTACCTCAAATTTGCACCCCAATATCTGGCACATTAATTTTTTGTGGATGATTCACGGCAATACACATCACCGTGACCTCCGAACCCTGACATTTTGATCCACATGCCACTCATACACACTGCAACTCACCCATAGCTTTCCTACATCAACCCCCAGTATCATACATAACATTTTTCTTCACACTCTGAGGGGGCGGAATGTATCATTCTTAACCATATTGCTCTCTAATCAGCTGTTCATAAACTACTCAATCGAATGTACCAATTTTTGACACCAAGCCACTAATTTCCTTTTGTTATTTTTCCTGAACCGTGTTTACCAGCAGAAGTATTTTTGGGCCACACAAGATTTCAGCCCAATACACTGTTCTGTGAATACTGAGGATGATGAAAGCTATTACCCCAGCTGGCATACAACATTTTGTACAATTCGTCCCAGACCATTTTCCTTTATGCAGTTCCTGAATGGCCAGATAAACGTCCAGTGGAACATAAGTTTGTGGTGCACTTCTTGTTAGGTGTTAAACAGATTAACAAGACAGTAACACCAACTGTAGCACATCTGCTCTGTTATCTTCCTTAGACATTTAATATACATAAACACTAATCTTTGACACCTTCTTACAAACAAAACCTGCAGTTCTTCAGTTCAACAAAGGCCAAAGTCCCTTTGTATTTAATTACCTCAGCAACCATAAGACTCAGTGCAAAAATAAGAATTTGGCACAAACAACATGTTCCATTTTCTGATACATCTAAAATGTGCAGAGTAAAGGATGCAGATCTTCACAAGATGTGTCTGCTATTGCTGTTTGATTTTAAACAGAATTGGAACATCTAGCAAACCTACGCTATATAAAGTTTCATGAACATCCATTATCTGTCAGTTCCTTACGTTGTTACATGTGGTCACACAGACAGGCACAGCAAAGCCGATAGGCACACTCTTTCAAATTTCTTGCTTCAAAAACACAAAAAATTTACATAAACAAGATACACGTCTTCTTTCATAAAATTTTATGTAATATTCCATACCTGAATGGTTATATACCAAATAGGAACAAACTGAGAAATACATCAGCAACAGCACAGATCACAATACTACACATATATCTGAACACTTGATTATTGTACAATTCTATATGATTCTAATCATGGTATATATTTCTAATCGAACAGTGTTTGAATTTTATGGATCCTGTCCCTGAAACATGTATTTAATATTGTTTTTCAAAATGGTCATGATAGACAAAGTCTACAGAGTAAATGGTTCCAAATATGGCATCGAGCTTTGTATTTACACCCCCACCCCCCCAAAAAAAACAACAACAAAAAAAAAAAACTACACTTGATTATTTATAGTGGAACTGTGAATGCTGTATTTCAAAACTAAATTTCCAAACAGGACACAGGAGGGCAGATATTGAATACAAGTATTAACAAATACAGTACAAAAGTACCCCTCCCCCCCCGAATGCAAACACAGTACAGGCGTCTCGCATGTGGACACATTCCTGTACACTGCTGCATGTATCACAAATGCAAAGCACAGGAAACATATAACATTTAACAACAGGTGCAGCACACCCAAAAAAGATTAAATTAAATATTAATACCCTTACACTCTACACACATTAAGCCACTATAAATGATTGTTATGCAAAACACAAAACACATTAAAAAAAAAAAAGAAATATTAAAACAGCACGTACATTCGAAAAGAGTAGATCTTAACAATGCATGAAACCATATCTTGCAAAAGAAACTGGATAGATAAGTTACTGGACAACTGGGTCATCAATGTTAGATGGCTTGGAAGGTGCAAGGGAGGGTAGAAGGATGAAATAAAAACCACATATAGCAAATTCACATATAACGTGAGTCATTGGTACTGTTTCCTTCACGGAGAACAAATTTAGAAACACAGTATTTGTACGAGGCACTATACTGAAGCGGTTGGAAGAATTAACAAAGACAATGGGAGAAATGAAACTCTAGGCTTCCTACTCTATGCCAACCGCTCTATTCCCCTCAGTGCCTTCTGCCCCATGTCAGTTAATCCAAACCATCAGTCACTGGCAAAGGCCACTACCACCATCTCTTTGAACACATGGACAGATGGAGTGTAAGGGAATATGGGGGACTACACTGAAGGATAAAGCAGAACAGCCTGAGTCACATGGAGTTTGGCAATACATTAGACTTCTGTTCTCAGTACAGCTGCTGACTACAGCAATGAGAATGTTCACAGCATTAACAAGCTATAGGATAAGGTTAAGTGCCCTTGCTTTTGATAAGATTGTCTCTATCCCCACAAAATCTACGTTTACACAGTTTGCTAGGAGTCGTGTGTGTATTATACACTATTTTCTTGTACGTCAAACCTCACCATCCAGCCCTGCGAAGATGCTAAGTGCATAATCATTGTGACCAGTTTCAGTGGTGCAACCTCATGCAAGGCAGCTAAATGAAATATTGACAAGAAACAAGAAAATGTTGTGAAAATATGAACTGAACTGAAATGGTTCAAAATTACGTCATGTGGTTGGGCTTCATGCTACTGACATTGAATTTTTGGGTTCCTTCACTGGAAAGAGAGCCCCAAAAAATTATGTCAGCCGTATTCTGAAATAAAAATGTGACAACCCGTAATCCAACTCCACATATTTAATACAATCTGATTAATACACAAGGCAAATTTTAACTTTTCACAAAGTAATAAATTATTATAAAATATTATCATGCTACTCATGAAAAGCAATGGATTTAAATGTTTTAATACATTACAATTGTCTCTAGAAAGGAATGTGGCATAAATTAGTCTTTTAGATATCTCTCTACAGGATATCAAACTGTAAATATTTCAACGTATTTCAGTGCACAAGAGCAGTAACAGGGTGGATAAGGACAGTGTTATCACAAACCCCAAACAACACAAGCCTTGTCACAGTATTGTTATTATTACTTTCTATCAAGCACAGCTACATAATTTCTAACACTTGGAAAACTGCTTCTAAAACTGACAAATAGTAATGGCACAATGTTTCTCTATCTCAAGTTCAGAACACTAAATTCACATACAACAAAACTGTGTGCATGTATATGTACACATGCTATACTGTAATAACACACCACAACTTTGAGTCACACCTCCCTATCCAAAATCCCCCAAACTGGTACCTCCTATGGTATGGCACGATTTAACAGGAAAAAAAAAAAAATATCTGTGACAGTCGTGGATCAAGCCACATGCCTTTGTCTTTGTTTACGTTAGAATTTTGTTCTTCTCAGTCCTGGTGCCAAGCGGGTGTAGATTTCACTGTTTTGTGGTAGAATTAACTTATTAAAATGTTTACTCCTAAATAGGACTCTAGAAAACAGTGCATGTAAGCAGAAACCTGTGTTAGCCATACAACAAATGGTGGAAATGCAGCATAACCAGGACAAAAGCACATCAGTACAGAACTCACAATGTTGGGTCATCAACAGTGTATGACATCGAAGAGCAAAGAATGAAATCCTGAAGATTTATACAGTTCAATGTTAATAAAAATCCAACCAGATGCAACAGTATGCAGATATTTATTTATTGCAAAGCTACTCTACATGTTTCAAGTGTCACAGCACCCATCATCAGGAGTACTAAAAACTGTAACCGCAGCCTCCGGTACAGGTCATAATACTGGTACAGCTAGGCCACGTTGGAGGGAAGTAGCTGTACCGATATTATGACCTGTACCGGAGGCTGCGGTTACAGTTTTTAGTACTCCTGATGATGGGTGCTGTGACACCCGAAACATGTAGAGTAGCTTTGCA
>Ga0123355_10015967_pt1 | contig 11814 bp, 10 predicted proteins | sample TergutEmb28metaG_3_FD_89872 | JGI IMG/M metagenome (GOLD analysis project Ga0123355, IMG submission 89872) | Embiratermes neotenicus P1 segment gut microbial communities from Petit-Saut dam, French Guiana - Emb289 P1 | ecosystem: Host-associated > Arthropoda: Insects > Digestive system > Gut ...
AGATGTAGAGCAGTCTGTATTGATATAAAATCCGTTTGACAGTTTTCTGTGAGGTTCTTTGATTTCTTGTTTATTTAAGCTGAGTATCAACTGTCCATTCTTATCAGTAGCGCGGTTTCCGCCCATTCTAGCGAATTTATATGGGCGATTTAATATTAGTATCTCGCAAAAGGACGTTATAAGGTCACTAATGCCGCTTATTGTATATGAGTCGCCTAAAAACTCAAAATCAGTTGGCACAACACCATCCGATAGCGGTTCTGTATTAGGAATATTCTTAGTGTTTTTTTTTGTAGTATCATCAGACTCGCCGCCATTATTCGAGTTGTTGATTCCAACTTGAATAGAATTATCATCTGGCTTTTTATCGAGCACTGTATGCTTAGGATCAATGGGAAACATTGCCACGATCTCGCCATTTATTGTTTGCAAGCTCTCAACCCATTTTCTCAGCTTCAAAATCTTAGTTCGGGCATCAACAGTTACAGCTGTGGCTTCTTCCAAGTCTTCAATATCTATGGCTTTGTTATATCGTTTCAACTCTTCGCCCTCTATGGCACGAAGGACATTTACAGCCTCCTCGAAATGATAAGTATATCCATTTTCCATTGTTCTTCCTCCCTTCCTATATCTGCTAGTAAACGATAACGTTGTGCAGTTTTAAGCCTGATCACCTTGTAGCTTTCCACTTGTACGATAGTGTTATCCAGAATATTACAAGAATCCTCACATTTTCGGATACGTATTTGTCAAGAAGTCTGGGACGATCTCCCATATACCCTATTAGGTAGGGCTCATAGAAATAAACTACTCGAATTTCATAAATGGTGAATGCTGGGTGTTATGGTCGGGGGATAATATAAGGGAGATGTTTAGAAGTAAGAGGTTTCGCGGAAACTATTTGCGTCATTGCGGACTTGACCCGCAATCCCATGCCTCGTATGCGGTTTTAGCGAGGTGGGGGGTCCCAGGTCAAACCCGGGATGACGGCTGAGAGAGGCTTTCGGGTTTCCGTGGATTCTCATGTAATAGAGGAGGGTCTCAATTTATGAAGATACTGGTGACAGGTGGTGCCGGTTTCATAGGTGGGAATTTCATTCATGAAAGCTTAAAATCCCACCCGGACGATACCATAATCTGCGTCGACAAGCTCACATACGCAGGAAACATGGAAACGTTGGCCATGATTAGGGACAATAAGAACTTTCATTTTGAGAGAGCTGATATCGCTGATCCAGTAGCCATCAAGGCCATTTTTTCAAAATACAAGCCAGATTATGTTGTTAACTTTGCAGCAGAAAGTCATGTTGACAGGAGTATAGAGGATCCTGGTATTTTTCTGAAGACCAATGTTTTAGGCACGGGGGTTTTGCTTGACGCCTCACGTGAATTTGAGGTTTCAAGGTTTCATCAAGTTTCAACCGACGAAGTGTATGGAGATTTGCCGTTAGACAGGCCGGATTTATTATTTACAGAAGAAACCCCACTGCATACCTCCAGCCCTTATTCTGCTTCAAAAGCCGGTGCCGATTTATTGTGCTTGGCTTATGCGCGTACTTATAAGATGCCTATAACAATATCTCGTTGCAGTAATAATTATGGCCCTTATCATTTCCCTGAAAAATTGATTCCATTAATGATAACTAACGCAATGAAAAACAGACCTTTGCCGGTTTATGGCGAGGGTACAAATGTACGCGATTGGTTGTTTGTCCGCGACCACTGCAGTGCTATTGACTTGATCGTTCGAAAAGGAGTTCCAGGAGAAGTATACAACGTGGGTGGGCATAACGAGAGAAAAAATATAGATGTTGTAAAGGCGATTTTAAAAGAGCTTGATAAACCAGAATCGCTTATATCATATGTAACCGACCGACCGGGGCATGATCTTCGTTACGCGATTGATCCGTCGAAGATTACGAGAGAACTGGGATGGCGTCCGGAAACTGTATTCGAGGTTGGTTTAGGCCAGACGGTTCGCTGGTATAAAGAAAATCGCGAATGGTGGGAAAACGTCTTGAGCGGAAAATATAGAGATGGCTTGTGACATGGCTTATTTGCGAGGTCCCACGGAAACTAGTTTGCGTCATTGCGTGCTTGACTCGCAATCCCGTGCTTTGCAGGCGATTTTGGAGGGGGCAGGGGAGCCCGGGTCAAGCCCGGGATGACGGCGGAGAGAGGCTTTCAGGTTTTCGTGGGATACTCATTAGCATTTTGGGGGCGGGGAGAATTATAGGGAGGCCTTTGCCCAATGATTTCAATTCTAATGGGGACTTATAATGGACAAGAGTATATTGCTGAGCAGGTTAGGTCTGTCCTAGATCAGAGTCATCAGGATTTTGTGTTACACATCAACGACGATGCCTCTACCGATAACACATTTGACATCGCACAACAGTTCGGATTGGAGTTTCCCGAAAGGATATCTGTTACCCAGAACCCATCAAACTCGGGATGCGCAAAGTACAACTTTATCGATATGATGATTAGGATCAAAGACGACTACGTAATGTTATGCGATCAAGATGATGTTTGGCTGCCAGATAAAATAGATCTTACATTGAAAGTAATGCAAAAAATGGAGTCTAAATACGGTTCCAATACCCCAATTCTAGTGCATTCCGACTTGAGGGTCGTGAGTGAAGATTTAAGCAATGTGATCTCGCCATCCTTTAGAAAGGCTATGGGTGCCGACTATACCCGGGTTAAACTGCGAGAGCAAATTATCCAAAATACTCTGACAGGCTGTACTGCTATGTACAATAGAAGTCTTGCTGATCTGATAGAGAGAGAGCCTGAGTTCATGGTTATGCATGATTGGTGGCTTATGTTGACGGCCTCAGCATTCGGAAAAATAGGAGTTTTAGATAATCAAACAGTGTTATATCGCCAGCACAGAAATAATGTTGTCGGAGCTTTTGACGTCAGGACGCTCTCATATAAGATAAATAAACTCAGGCGGTTTCCTGAGATAAAGAAAGCATTAAATGAAACATATTTGCAGGCTGGAAGTTTTTTGAACTCATATAAATACAGGCTAAACAATGATCAAGTACAGCTGTTAGAAACATATTGTCAAATGCCTAACATGAACAAACTAATGCGCTGGCAGACACTTTGTCGGTTAGGTACATGGAAGCATGGTTGGTCACGAAAAATAGCTTGCTTTTTATATATATAGATCTCGTTTTAATAGCATATGATAATGTTGTGCAGTGTAGGAGGAGACGAATCGATGAAAGGCATTATACTTGCCGGTGGCTCTGGGACAAGGCTTTATCCTTTGACCACAGTTACATCTAAGCAGCTTTTGCCTGTTTACAACAAGCCGATGATATTTTACCCATTATCTATTCTTATGTTGGCCGGTATCAGGGATATATTGATTATTTCAACGCCAACGGATCTTCCCAATTTCAAGCGCTTGCTTGGGGATGGTTCTAATTGCGGCATCAATTTGAGCTATGCAGAGCAGCCATCCCCTGACGGGTTGGCGCAGGCGTTTATCATTGGTGAGGATTTTATTCAAGGCGAATGCTGCGCAATGGTGTTGGGGGACAATATATTTCATGGGAATGGGCTAAAAAAACTTTTGCGCTCTGCAGCAGCAAAGACTAAAGGGGCCACGGTTTTCGGATATTATGTAAGTGATCCGGAGAGGTTTGGGGTAGTGGAGTTTGATACAAATGGCAGAGCTGTTTCCTTAGAGGAGAAACCTGAAAACCCCAAATCTAACTACGCCGTAACAGGCCTGTATTTTTATGATAATAATGTCTGCCACTATGCAAAAAACTTGCAGCCGTCCGCTAGGGGCGAGCTCGAAATTACTGATCTTAATCGTATTTATTTGGAGCAGGGCGACCTGGATGTTATAACCTTAGGCCGTGGATATGCATGGTTGGATACAGGTACTATAGATACACTTATGGAAGCTGCTGATTTTGTCAGGGTTGTTGAGGGTAAGCAGGGCATTAGTGTTTCCGCTATTGAGGAGATAGCTTATACAAGCGGTTGGATTTCTATCGATAACTTGATAAAAACCTCCAAACAGTACGGAAAATCGGCTTATGGACAACATTTGCGAAATGTAGCTGAAGGGAAATTACTATATTAGTCAGCGAGGCAATTTAATAAAATGACAATAATTAAAACCAAGGTGTTGGATTTGTTTATATTAGAACCCAAAGTATTTGGTGACCACAGAGGATGGTTTATGGAAAGCTGGACACAGCAGGTTCTTGATGATGCAGGGCTGGAATATAAGTTTGTTCAAGATAACCATTCTTACTCTGCTAAAAAAGGGGTTCTTAGGGGGCTTCATTTTCAAAGAGGGGACGATGCTCAGGCAAAAGTGATTCGGTGCATGAGAGGATCTGTATTAGACGTTGCCGTTGATTTGCGAAAAGGATCGCCGACGTACATGATGTGGGAAGCTGTTGAACTTTCTGCAGGGAACAAAAGGCAGCTGATTATACCCAGAGGGTTTGCGCATGGGTTCCTTACTTTATCCGATGATGTGGAAGTCTTGTATAAGGCTGATAACTATTATGTGCCTTCCTCCGAAGGTAGCGTTTGCTGGAATGATCCGGACATTGGCATAGATTGGGGTATATCTGATCCGATTCTTTCGGATAAGGATAGAGATGCTCCTTTGTTTCTGGACTGTAATGCTGATTTTGTTTATGAGGCAAAGAAGTAAAGCCAGGTATGGGTTATTGGATAGAAGAGTTGGAATTGAGTTCATCAAGTTATGGAGAATAGTAGTGGGCTGTTGCAGTATTGGATAAAAATCAATGCAATAGCCTTTTTAGTGCGGAGATGACCGCACTATTTATTTGTTTGACTTGATTACATCCGCATAATGTTATGATCTTGAAAAACATAACTATAGGCAGGCGTAGAGGTTGATTTAGTCATCGACAAAAAAGCTACTGTGCTTCCTATCGAAGTAAAGTATCGGGTGAAAGCTAAACAAACATCGATACCTTTTTTTAAGCAGGTATTTTCGAGCGTAAAGATTCCGGTTTCAGTGGTCATAACTAAAGACCGATTAGCTAGTGAGCATGACATTTTATATGTTCCATTTTGGCTAGTGTCGTAAGTAGGCAAATAAGCCAGTTGAATTGCCCAGATTTTAATCCACTCTCCAATATTGCGTCAAAGAGGCTGTCGCCAAGCTTGAAAGAGCTAGGGCAACAGCCTTTTTGTACTTTGCGTGAGCATGAAAATTTCTTTCTCCAAAGTTGCAGTTCCGATGAATAATGAAGGATATATAGTGAAAGGCAAACGAAAAGGACAATGGCTCAACGAATGGTCTCCCACCTCGTAACTTTAGACTCCGCGTTTGTTCATCGTTTTAAGGGTATACTTATTCTTGTCGGGGCTATGCCCAAGCCAGGCCCCTAACTCGTGAACACTGGACAAGGGGAAAACAGTTATGTCTTCTTTCGAAGGTTCTTCTGCACGTTGTACTTTAACTATATGATCAATATCCCCGCGATTTAAAGCTGCGATGCTCGATTTAGTCTCGCCATCGTTGAACTTGACCTCAATTGCAATATGCTCGGTACCTTTTTTTGCGATAAAATCAATTTCTTCCTTTGGTTTGTTTCTGCTATAGGAAACAGGAATTGTGAACTCTCTAATTGCTAAAGCAACGAAATTTGATGCCAGCATCCCAGCCACGTTATTTTCATCGATTCGAGGGAAATCTTTTTGAAATTCTTTGTTGAGAATCCAGAACATCAAGCCTTGATCGACAAAGAAATATTGGTACTTAACAATGTCTTGAGGTCTCTTTAAATTGTTTGTCACGTTGCCCCTAAACAATAAATTACATGATAGAAGCCATCTTACAGAGTCCACAATGTCCCTGTGTTTAACATCCGTGCCGGGCCGTGTCCTGAATTTATAAATCAGGTCTGTTTGATAATCTCTTAAAATTTCTTTCCCGGTCTCAATCTGAAGGGCAACGCCAACTAGCGTTTCTGTCCAAACATCTTCGGGAAAGTCACCCTCGAAATACCGCTGCGATTCTGCTACAAGGGTTGTATATATCTGGCTAAGGGCATCTTCGCAATGCTTAAGGTTTTTCGTTTCCAGCCATTGGTGCAAAACGCTGGGGAATCCGCCATACCACAAATAATAATTGCAGATATCAGCGATGTCCAGCGAATCTTCGCACGCTTCACAAGCTTCTAGAACTTCTTTATAAGTCATAGGCCACATTTCAAGCATCTGAACATCACCAACAGGATAGAAATACGACTGTTTGTTCTCTGAAAAGTAGTTCTCAAGATCCATTATCCCAAGATAGCTTCCTGTTGCCACAACTCGAAACTTGCATTCCCTGACCAATCCTCTGATTGCATTGAAAGCTCGGGCAGATATCTGAATTTCATCAAAAATTACCAGCGTTTCAGAGTCGTTGCTAAAGGGTATGTTTTCTTTGTTTGCATATGTTTCCAGCACTTTCAGCCATTTAGCGCCGTTAAAAGCTTCTTTGGTATTTTCCTCAAACCACTCAAAAACTTCTTTAAATCCAAAATTGACATATAAACTGCGTTCAAATCTTTCCTTGGCAAGTTTATTTAAAATATAGGTCTTTCCGACTTGTCGGGGGCCTTTTATCAATAGCCCTTTGTTTGTTGTTGTCCATTTTACAAGTTCTGCATAAATATCCCTTGAGAAATCATAGTTGTTTCTCATAAAAATGTCCTTTCACAATGTTTGTTTTCCTACTTTAGCGATAATGGCATTATAACACAGTTAGGGATGAATCTGGAGCAAGATTAAAGCTCTTTGGAATATTAATTCCAATACCATTCGGCAGAGCAAAATCAGCAGAATAATCGTAGATCGTTGAACCTGGTGGATTAGATATGGATTGAAATTTCTTTACGTTTGATGCAAAATCTGCCATAATAGTTCATATTGCGAAAGGGTGTAGATAAGAATATAATGTAATAGAAACTGTAGGGGCGGATGGTAATCCCAATGTCACAAAGTTAAGGAAATCACACACCTTCGTCATTTCGGGCTTGACCCGCAATCCCCTGAGATTGGCCAAGTTCAGGGGATCCCGGGTCAAGCCCGGGATGACGGCATACCTTATCTTAATGACATTGATGGTAATCCGCCCGTAGCCAGCAAATGATAAAAATTGCGTCAAGCGGGACGATTGCAATCATCCCCCTGGAAAGGAGACAGTTTTATGGCAAGTGTGAAATTTGTGCTTATCATAGTGCTCTTGGCGTTAGGCACTGTTGGATGTTCTTTTATGGATCCCCAAGTAGCTAGAATAACGCAACTACATAAGGAAGACATCATTGTAATCAGTGACGCTGGTATAATATATGAACTGCCCAGTGAACCAATAAGGGTGGGCATACAAGGCCCAGTGGACGTAATCGGCGATATTAACAATCTACAAGCGAAATTGGATTTATCGGGCTTGTCCCCAGGCGAACATGACGTTGAGCTAGTTTTTGATTTGCCGTCAAACGTTTCGGTAGTTGATTCACCTATGAAACTACATATAATTATTCACGAAGATTCTAACACGCAAACTGATCTTCCAGACAGCTGAGTTGGAAATGTAGAAGTGATAAGTCTATAGCGTGGCTAGGAATCTTTCAATCTCCTCCATTCCTATGAACACACGTGGTATGGAGACCTTGCTTCGCATTCGAGACACGTCCGGTTTATCATATGGTTTATAAAACATAGTATCCTTGAAGAAATCGCCCATTGCTGTTAGGTTGCCAGCTCTAGTTTCCTCTAAGATATCGCCCCATATTGTTAGGCTGCTAAAATTTGCTTGAAAATCCTTCACAGATCGGACGTGATATACATGCCAAATTCGCTGATGGTAAACCCGTTGCCTTTTTTTAGTGTTCCATCTGCGAATGTACATAATATCGCTGCCCTCTACGGAGAGCTTGCTTTCTCGAAAACTGGAAACATGAGCTATAATGATATAGGGCAACAAAATCAAAAGAATTGACAAAATCACAAGAAAACCATGAAACATCCATGGCATAATCCCAAACCTGCTGGTTATCGCGATAATGGTTTCACGACCAAAGAACAGTACACCATAACAAAGCAAACCCAGCAACCATCTCACTCCAAAGGCTCTGAAATACAGTTTAATAGAAAAAACATAAATTCCGTCCATTAGTATACCCCGCTTTCGAGACAGAAAGTTCAGCTTGTTTCACATGTGTATCGATTTAGCAGACATGAACGTCATCCCGAGCTTGACCCGCGCCCCTGAATTTAGCCAATCTCGGGGGATTGCGGGTCAAGCCCGCAATGACGTATTAGTCTGGATTTGTCTGCTTCTTCTGAAACACGCCGAAAGTTCAGTATAAATATCTCTTGAGAAATCATAAAAGTTTCCCATAAAAAAATCCTTTCACATTACTCCTAATCCTATCTGTAACGATAGCACCATTATATCACAGTCTGAAGTGAGCTGTGTATAATGGCATTTACCGATAGTGGATTGCGTGAAAGGCTTCTAATTTAAATAATTTAGATTCTCTTAAAATCGCGAAGCACAACATTCGATTTGCCATATTCTATCAACTTTTCGCTATAGTAACAATATGCCTCATAATCTACTGCCCAATAAGCCCAATGGTCTAGTGAAGGGAAATACCTTCCGCGCTTACGCATCGGCTTTATAACCCTTTCCAGTTCATAGTTGATTTCCTTGTAAACATCGTTCGTGCTAAACCTGCCGACCTGCCCAGGGGAAGCCGGTTCAAACATGTGCTTGTATATACCACCCATCATGGGGTATTTTGGGTGTTCTTCGGCTATTTTAAGCATATCGATGCCGTTGACTTCCCATGGGTGCATACAATCTATGCCGTTTTCATACCAGCGCGTAACCAGCGGTGCCGGGTTTCCGTCAGTATCCAGCATAGTCCAGGGTATCCCCATAGATAATGTGTAATCTTTCCACTCGCGGTACCACCAAGCAAACTGCGCGTCAAATATATCCGGCGCAATAAAAGGGCCGGTAGAGCCGCAACAATCCTCCCATACCAGAGACATGTCGTAGCGGATTTTAGAAATAGGCTCTTGAGACGCCTCCATAGACGTTTTTAGATGATCCCTTAGCATCATTTGCACCCATTCGGGGTCGTCATAAGGCGCAATCATGGCCATTTCGGTACCCAAGAGCTTGCGCAGGAAGGAAAAAGGCCCATGAATCCATAGTGTAGAAACATAATCCGGCTGTTCGCGAAACCGCTCAGCATTGTTATTAAGCCATTCCGCATTATATCGCTTGTCAATATTCCCAACAAACAAATGCCGGTTGGCTTCATAATCTTCTTTTGATTTTATTGCAAAATCAATTTCATGCGGCGGGGAGCCCATTTGTGCGCCATCATCGCGCATGGACTGCACGTTATCGCTAATCTCAATGATTGTGTTGCCTATTTCATTGATATAAATGACTCTTTTGCCATCGTCGGATAATATTTTCTTTTTATATGGCGGGACACAAAATTCCCCAAGCCGCGCCAGCCTACCCGGGCCTGGATTTTCCGGCGAAAACAACATTCCAGATACATTAAAGTGGTCATATAGGTTTTCGCATTCCGTTAGCTGCGCCCAGTCCAGTGGCTGCACGTAGGCAGGCATACCCTGTCTATACCACTTTTTGTATGGAATATTAAAACCAAGCTCGAAATGCAGCAGCTGGCCGTCGTTTTCATTGCGCATTGTGGCGTGAAACAATTCTCTATTTGTCATTTATAGTATGTCCCTCTATCCCTTTATTGCGCCCATAGTAAGCCCGCCAACGATGTATTTTTGGCAGAATAAAGTCACAAGAACCGTCGGAATAGATATAATTACGCCAACCGCCGCAACCTCATTCCAAATTGTTGTTGCCTCGGATAAGAAAGCGCGAATAAGTACCGGAAGTGTTTGGTTTGCGGCACTAACCATTACGCTGCTTATAAGAAACTCATTCCAAGATAAAATGAATACCAAAATCCCCACTGCAGCAATACCCGGGGTTGTGAGTGGAACCACAATTTTGGCAAGTATACCCAGATACCCGCATCCATCAATCAAAGCGGAATGTATTAAATCTTTAGGTACGTCCCTAAGATATCCAAGAAGGAGCCAAACGGTAAAAGGCAGTAAAAATGCGACCAGGCTCATGATGACACTTGCTCTTGTATTTACCAACCGTAAAGATGCAAAAATCATGTAAAGAGGAATGACCATACTAATAGCAGGTGCCATACGCAGCATCACGATTAAAATTTGAAGCAGCCTTTTTCCTCTAAAGTCGAAGGTTACAACCGAGTACCCTGCTGTAAGTCCTACAATCAAACAAAGGAGAGTAGTAGAAACGGCAACGATAAGGCTATTAAAAAACGCGCCGACAAAGTCGGAACGAGCCATAACGTTTCTATATGCATCGAAGGTTGGCGTAAAGATAATATTAGGCGGAAATGTAAATATATCTACGTTAAATCTCAGGGAAATAACAACAATCCAGTAAATTGGAAAAAGGAAGAGCAGTAGCAGAGAGACGGCAAATATCGTAACAATCAGCTTACTTGCAAAAGTGCTTTTTGCAGTGATTTCCATGGATAATCCCCCTCTCTACGGCTATGACACAAATGTGTTTTCCAGATCAGATAACATAAACAAGATAATACCTATTGTAACAAGCAGCAGTAATATAATCCACGAAATTGCCGCTCCGTATCCTAAATTAAATGCCATAAATGTCTCGCGGAAAGCCAGCATATTCAAGAGCATTGTCCTTGTCCCTGGGCCTCCGCCGGTTAGTATCAGAACACGGTCCATTAGGCGGAAAGCGTCCATTATCCGCATGGTGGCTACAATTATAAGAAGAGGCTTCAAGAGGGGTATGGTAATGGCTTTCACCTTTTGGAAATACGAAGCCCCATCTACGCTTGCGGCTTCGTACAGTTCCGCAGGCAAAGACTGCATACCCGACAAGAGTATTAAGATAACAAAAGGCGTAAATTGCCAAACATCGGTAAGGATCAATGAAGGGAGAACTAGATTGGGATCCGTTAGCCAAGCTTGCATTGGTATACCAAAAATCCCGACAATCGCGTTAAACACACCAAATTGGTCGTGCAAAATAATCTGCCACATAACACCAACAACAACACCGGCAATCATCATTGGAGTAAGGATTAAAGTTCTGATAACCCTACGGAACCAAAATTCCCGGCAAAAAATCAAAGCTATTATAAAGCCAAGCAACATTTCTATAGCAACCGCTCCAACCGTAAAGATGAGCGTTATGGTAAGCGAATTTACAAAATCCCCGCCAAACAGAAACCTCTCGTAGTTACTTACCCCTACAAATCGGATCCCCCTGTCTAGCCTGGCAAGGTTAAAATTATGAAAAGACAGATACAAGGAATAAACCATTGGTATAAAAATAAAAGCGACCAGTACAGTAATCAAAGGTAGCAAGAAATAAAACGGGATCAGTTTCTTCCGATATTTTGAATATTTAGGTCTTGAGGAGGAAACTTGATTTATTTTACTCTGAGAATTTACTTGCATTTAATTCATCACTTCCTTTGCTAATTTAGCTTAGGCAACTTGCGGGCGGCAGAATGCAATGTCATTAAGATAAGGTATGCCGTCATCCCGGGCTTGACCCGGGAGGCCCCTGAACTCGGCCAATCTCAGGGGATTGCGGGTCAAGCCCGCAATGACGAAAGGCGTGCGATTTCCTTAACTTAGTGACATTGCAGCAGAATGCCGCCCCTACGGAAAATATGGTACTCACAT
>Ga0123355_10015968_pt1 | contig 11814 bp, 4 predicted proteins | sample TergutEmb28metaG_3_FD_89872 | JGI IMG/M metagenome (GOLD analysis project Ga0123355, IMG submission 89872) | Embiratermes neotenicus P1 segment gut microbial communities from Petit-Saut dam, French Guiana - Emb289 P1 | ecosystem: Host-associated > Arthropoda: Insects > Digestive system > Gut ...
CCTGCCTATGAAGATGGAACCGATAGTGAGTTCCGAAACGTCGGCAATTACAACTCAGACGCCGGGGAATTACCCAAAAAGGAATAATTTACATTTAGAACACGGCGAAAGCTTAAGAACAAGTGAAATAAAACTTAATAAATTGTGACATCAATTTGGTCTCTTATTCTTCAACTAACATCAATATGTTTTACATGTTATAATGATATGCAGATACGTGTAAGTAATTTTAAACAACCCTCTATTCAGCACGACATGTGCCAATTGCTGTATATATACAGTATAACTCCTGATGATTGGCTACAGATATGCCCAGAACATATAGAGGTTGACTGACGAAATAAACAGTACAAACAGTGCATCAAGTTGGTTTTTTTTACGCAGATGTATCGCGATGCACGGTCGACAAAATTTGAAACATTGTTATGTGTTAATAGTTATGGTATTATTTTATTTATAATTAATAGTAATTTAGCCCTGAGCGTTAGACCCTTTTTTTTATGACAGTGATGTCTGGTGTACTGTTTGCTGAAGGGTAATTGCTGTACTGATGCATGAAGACAATGCGCTGAGTGAATTGTGTTAATTGGTTTGCAAGTGGAACTGGTCAGACTCTGATGTTTTGTACACCATGTATCGTGTCTAAATATTTCAGCAGTTTGGGAGAAGTCTGTAGAAAAATAAAATACACAAACAAGAAATAAAATTGTGTTACTGGCACCTTACCTCCATTGTAGAATATCCTAACTGATGAATTGCTGACACAGTGATCCTAGCACTTCTGATTCTGTAAAGGTAACACGGCTGCCTTGCACAGACAAGAACATAAGTTACAAGTTCTTGAAGACAAAGCATTGAGGTAAATATTTGGGCCTAAATAGGATGGAGAGCTGTGGTTTGTATTGGGTCACCCATTATTTGGTTAGGGATTTAAGTCTAGGAGGATGTGATGGGCTGGACATGTTGCTAGGATGGCAATGAGAAGAAATGCATACAGAATTGTACTGGACTGAGTTAATGGAAGATCGAGATGGAGTTGGAAGGATAACATTAATGTATTAGAGAAAGAGGTTTTTAAGGATGATAAATGGACACTACTGAGGTTCGTGTCCTGTGGCATGCATTGGTATTAAGACCTTGGCTTGTGCTACATGAGAGTTTGGGTAGATAGCCACTTTTAATCATGGCTGTCCTGACTCGGTCGAGGAAAATGCTGGAAAAGATCTGGCGTGGAGGGTGTGATGGCTTGTTGCTGAGTCACTGTGGGTTCGTTAACTTTTTTATTTGTCATCCTGTTGTACTAATTGCAGTAATGTGAAGGAACTAATTGCAGTCAGACATGACTAGTGTATATTATATACTTTATTCAGGCAACATGTTTCAAACCAGTATTGTCATCTTCAGGCCAGTGATATAAAATCCATGAAATGTACTGTATAAAAGGTACTAATAACTTTTAATAATTGTCCAACTGTATTCAGTTTATTATATTTCTGTAGACAGCTCTACGTGTTTCGGGTGTTGACACCCATCATCAGGAGCTGGGGTACAACTGTAATTACAGCTTCTGGCACTGGTCATCTGGGTCTATTTCTGTAGACAGCTCTACATGTTTCGGGTGTTGACACCCATCATCAGGAGCTCGTACAACTGTAATTACAGCTTCTGGCACTTGTCAACCGGGTCTACTACCATCCGCTATCGTTATTGAGTTGATAAATACCCTACAATACACATGAATCAGTTCCAACTCAACAACGATAGCGGATGGTAGTAGACCCGGTCGACCAGTGCCGGAAGCTGTAATTACAGTTGTACGAGCTCCTGATGGTGGGTGTCGGCACCCGAAAGATGTAGAGTTGTCTACAGAAATAGACCCAGTTGACCAGTGCCAAAAGCTGTAATTACAGCTGTACCAGCTCCTGATGATGGGTGTCAGCACCCGAAACATGTAGAGCTGCCTACAGAAATGTAATAAACTGTATAAGTTGCATCTTGTCGGACAGTTATTAAATTCGATTCATGATGCACGGACCCATGAATATAAAAATATTAATAACTGACATTTGAGTTTTGTGTTCAGTCCAATATATGTTGCTCTGTCAAATTTGTTATGGTAATGATTACAGTGATTAAGATGTGGTTAAGACCGGGTGTGTGTGTGTGTTATGCTTCTGTATCTCTCAAACAGTATTTAACGTGGGAATTCGACATATTTAACCAACTGTTGTAAACGAGAAACTGTAACAAAATACGGATAAACAGCTACAAGTGTAAGCAAGACCAACAAGGCCACATTCCATGGACTTTTATGCAGCATGTTATTCTACCAAACCAAAATACAGCAGCATAACACGTGAATCCCCTTAACCGTATTTTAACCATCTTAATTATTACTGTAACGAATTTGACACAGCAACTTATATTGGTTGCAATGTAAAATCGATATCTCTATTATTAATATCTTGTAATACAACTGTATGCTTTAGTTTTTTTTGTATTATTGGTCTGAAGACGGCCATATTGGGTCAAATCATGTTTCCAAAGTGAAGTGTATGGACATGGCAGCCAGTTTCATGGCTATTGCAACTTCTCCACATGCTTCTTTATGTGCCATGATCTTAAAAGGGACATGATTTTTAGTGAAAAGCCAGTGTAAGACATTTGCACATAATGTATTTTAATGTGCACGTGCTTGCACATGGGTGCGCCCCCACGTTTACATTTCACGTTTAACAAAACACGGTAACCCCGAATTAACGCTACCTTATTTAAAGATGATCGCATCAATTTAAATGTTAAAGTCGTGTCGGTGAAAGAATGAACCCGCATTTTTACCGCCCTTCTGCCTAGCAGCTATCTCCTATGTGCCCTTCCCCGTATTCGCCAGTTGTCATTTGTTCATGCATTTTTTTACACCTGCTGTTTACACTGGTATTGGTAGTGACAGACGGTAGATGTCAGTTTAATAGAGTTTGAGATCAGGGAACTACCAACTGTAACCTAAGTGTTTGTGTTTAACTACATGTATCGAGCTTGAGCGGTCCTGGTTTTGATTCTTTGTGTGAAGACCTGTTAGCTTGACTTAAGCCATTTGTATTTCTTTTTTTTAGTACCTCCAGACAAATACTGGGATAGTATCTTGAGTAGCCACAGTGACTTCCCATCTGTACCAAATACTGTCATAATGTCAGTAAATGAAATAATAAATGAACAAGGTACAGTGGTATGGGATGTGACGTACCATAATCTGGTAGGTTCCGTTTTGGAGGACAAAACATTGTTATCTGTCTACTAAAGTATGCAGCAGCACATCTCAGAAGATCACAATTGTAAGGAACATGTTGTTAGATTAGCTTAGCGCTTTGTGGCAATTTGATACTATTGTATGCAGTCTTGGAGTTAGGGAGGGCAATACTGCACACGTCTGTACAGTGATACCTTGGCTAACGAAGATAATTCGTTCCGGAATCACATTCGTTAGCCGAAACATACAGACAGAGAAGATAAGCTCCTGGAATGGCCCAACTGTTCATGTTTGCTGCTTTATGTTAGCGCGTGCATCCACTAAAACATTTGTTAGCCGAGTCCGAAAAACAGCGATAAAAATCTTGGTTAGCCGAAAAATTCGTTAGCAGGGTCACTCATTAGGGAGGTATCACTGTATATCACTAGTGTTGAATCTCGCACTACAGCCTCCATAAACATGTTCATGATGTCAGAGCACTTGGCAGTTACAGTTTAAGTTAATGGGTTGCAAGTTGCTTTGATGATGATACAGAGAACCTGGCTGTTGTACTACCACTACATTGCAGGGGGTGTTGAGGTCACCTGTAACAATAAGTATTGGCACCTTGCTGCTCTTCGGTAACTGTGCCGTAACCCTTCAAAGCACTGCGACAGGCATGCGAACCACCTGCTGTAACATTAAGAACCCCACCTTCTGCCCACACAGTCTGTGTATCATGTTTTGTACAACTCTGTCACTTTTTTTTACGTTTGTACCGTGCACCTTGATATTATCAAAGTTTTATTTATTCACCAACTGATGCACGAGTGAGTTATCTTAAAAAACAATATTAAAATTTACATTAAAACAGCTCAGACATGTTTCTGTGTTGCAGTTACACCATCGTCAGGGAGCGCATCAATTTGTGCTTACTAAAGTTACAGTTGTATGGACTATTTTTAACAACTGTAACTTTAGTAAGCACAAATCAATGTGCTCCCTGATGATGGTGTAACTCTAACACCGAAACATGTCGGAGCTGTTTTAATGTAAATTTTAACGTAAATTTTAATATTGTTTTATAAGACAACTCACTAGTGCATCAGTTGATGAATAAATAAAACTTTGACAATTCTCACAGTAAACAGTGATTGTCTCCATTTAAATACCATTAACTGGTTGGTCATTTAATGATGATGAACTGTGTTTTCTCTGAGGCATGAGCTGCTTTCTGTCTTAGGTGCAAATCACTTGGGTTTCGAAGCGTTGAAGCCGGAGGTCGGAGACTATAAAGCAACCCACGACAAAAATATACTTACTTTTTCTGTCCTATAAAAAGTTCAGTTGTTACTTCTGTCTCTTTCTCATTACTTCCAGTCCTCCTAACTTGTCCTTCCTCTTGTTTTGTGCCTACCTGTCACTGTATTTCCTTTTGGTCAATATTGCCATTGTGACAAGCCATAATCCGGCACTTTTAATGATAACGTTATGTCTGCCACTTCACACAACTTGTGTCTTGATACTTTACTTTTTGACTTAAATTCTGAACACATCTTCACCAATAGAAGGTGTTAGATTATTTATTTGTGGTCATGAAGTCCACTTTGCTGTTGTATTTTGGGTGTAGTTCACTGGACATTAGTAAGTTGGGCTGTATGTCAAATGGTATGATGGATTGGTGGGCAGTATATGGGAAAAAGATGGGAAGGAAACTGTTGTGGCCTGTTTATAAATACTGTACAAGAATTTGCTTGGAAGGAGCAAGGAAAACGTTGAAGAAAGTTAGGATTCAAGATTTGAGGTTCTTCCAAATGCATTGCTGGTGGATTTGGTTATTGCAGGATGCGACATTGTGTCTTTGGGTGAGTGGCTTTGGATGTTCTGAAGGCTCATATTGCCTTCGTCTTAAGGGTGAAGCAGCATTCTTTTTAGACTGCTTTACTTCTGAAAGTGAAGACATTATGAGCCTTAGAAACTTTGCGGACTACTCTCCTAGTGTCAAAATGTTACATCTCTGAAAACCCAGAGGACTTGTATCCTCAAACTTAGGATCATTTGCCTCTGTGCCAAGGTTTGAACTCTGCATGGCTTAAGTACAACACTAGTTTTAGGCAATTTACTGTGACATTTGATCTAGAATTATGTAGGATTGACACACGGAAATTGAGGAGAATATGTCGGGGAAGCTGTCATGGGGTGCTGCTACTAGTTGGTTAAAAAATGTCATTTTTAGTTGTTGATCATAGAGAATAAGAATTTGTGGATACTTGTCAGACATGTTTTCATGTAGGAACAGAATGGCTTGGTGTACACAGTATTGTAATGACATTGACCTACATTTTTTTCAGGCCTGTCTCCTTTAAATATTAATGTCGTCCATAGTACCTTTCAGATGCTGCATCACATTGCTATGAGATGTGAAATCTGTAACTGACAGTGAGCCAAGAAAGGCATGTATGATAATCATCTATATTTGTCTTAACATGTTAACGTACAATATTTAAGTTTCTGGGAACAGTGACTACCAAGATTATAGTCTTTGGCAATGTGATCCTTTGTGTTCTGGTAGGTAGGTACCGATGTTTTGACAGATCCTACAGTCCATATCTTCAGAGTAGATGAAGATGTAGGCAGCAGGTTTCTCCAAATTGTCGGTACTGACCTACCACACTGCACAGCATCACGTTGCAAAAGACTGTGTCCTCGGCAGTCGCCGCGTTGACCATCTCACATCCTGTATAAGAATTTATATTTTTTATAGGTTGGGCTGCAGTGGAATTAATAGTGTCATGAAGAACACGGATATTATTATTTTTTTTTATGTACATGGGTCCATGCATTGTGAATCGAATTTAATAGTTTTCCAACAAGATGCGACTTATTCAGTTTATTACATTCCTGTAGGCAGCTCTACATGTTTCGGGTGTTGACACCCATCACCAGGAGCTGGTACAGCTGTAATTACAGCTTCTGGTATTGATTAACTGCAATGAATAAAATACACTGCTATTAATACTAATGTATAATTAGTATTAATAATTATACAGTAGACTAAAATAAGTCATCCCGTTGTGTTTGAAAATCATTAATTTTATTGTAGATTAACAACTTTTATTTTCTGGCACCACAACAATAACAGTGTAGGCTAATGTTGTTACAACATGTTTTGACCCATGGGGTCATCTTCAGGCTGAACCTAGGAACCTATTTTACATCTCTGTTCTTACAGTGGCAAAACAACACTGTAAGAACAGAGATGTAAAATAGGTTCCTAAGTTCAGCCTGAAGATGACCCCATGGGTCGAAACATGCTGTAATAACATTAGCCTACACAGTTATTGTTGTGGCGATGGAAAATAAAAGTTGTTAATATCTACAATAAAATTAATAATTATACATTATACATTAGTATTAATAGCAGTGTATTTTATTCATTGCAGTTAATCAATACCAGAAGCTGTAATTACAGCTGTACCAGCACCTGATGATGGGTGTCAACCTACAGTAATGTAATAAACTGAATAAGTCGCATTTAGTTGGACAATTGTTAAAAACATAGGGATACTAAGTGCATGGGTGGGGGTTAGATGAGGTGAACATTACGTAAAAGAAGTCCAAATATTTGTGATTGAGGTGTCACATGTATTTGACTTTATCCAGTTTTTCACGTTAATTTAAAATACACATTTTTTTTTTGTGGAAGCTGTATCTGCCTGTGTCATCGGGTGAAATGAAAAAAAAATGTGAGATGTGCTGTACTGGCTCTTCTGGAGGCAGGTAATCTCTGTTCCTGGATCAAACCTGATGATGGAAGCAGAGCTTGGCTGTGTAACATGTTCGTTTCAAAAGAAAATGTTTACAACAAGTCAAATTGTGTTTGTTGCCTCAGTGGATATCTGTTGTTTGAACTGTGCAACAAATGAAAGATAATATCCTTATACACGTAATTGGTGACATGATGTACATCAACATAGTAAGCACAGTTGGAAATGAAAATGGTTTGCTGTTTTCTTATTGTAATGCTCTGTTTTGCCATGAAGTTCGTACTCGGTAACGTTGTGTTGTCCTTGCAGGTTTGGTATGCCGCTCTCAGGAGGCCGTGATATGCACCATCGCTCCCTGGAGCCACTGATTCAACACCCAACCGGTGTGCCACCCCAAAGTTTCCGTCGCTACGAACACTTTGATGTGGCACCACCTGGAACAGGTCCTGACATCCCTGGTATTGGTTCATCATATGAGAAGCCTCGGTATGAACGCAGCAGTTACGAGAATCGTTCGCTGCCTATTGAGGACTTCCTCACACCACCTGGTGTTGACCACCGCTACAGGGATCGTGACAGGGATATTCCTGGGAACAGGGACAGAGATATAGGGCCACCAGGTGTTAGAGACAGAGACATTGGCCCTCCGGGCATTAGAGATAAGGATGTTGGGATGAGGGATCGTGACATGGGCATGTCAAATGTGCGTGACAGGGATAGGGACATTGCTCCTCCTGGAGTAAGGGATAGAGATTTGGGTGTCCCAGTGTGGGAGAGCAGGGAAAGAGGAACCAGAGATGACCTGCCACCAGTCAGGGATCCTGTGATCAGCAGAGACCGTGACGTGGTTTTGTCAGATAGATCAAGAGACAAAGACAGGAACAGGGACCGAGATGTAAGAGAGCGGGACGGAGATCGGGATCGGGACAGAGGCAGAGGAGATTATTATGAGAATGATCACCGACGTTCCTATGACAAAGGCTATGGCAGTTACAACTCGCCTGATGTGAAGAAGCGCAAACAGTCTCTGTCCCCGGGACCAGGCCGGCATGAGCGGTATTCCAGTAGTGAGCGTCATCACCGGCGAGGTAGCGACCGACGCAAAAACTCAGGCAGTGCTCAGGTACCACAGGCAGGTAAGGAGAATCGACACATGAGCCAGCAGCAGCAGCAGCCGGTAGAGACCGTGGTTGATGCAGCAGGTGGTCAGCGGGATCGAGAGAAGGATACCCAGAAACGAGAGAGGGTGCTGGTTGAAGTTCGTAAAGAGCCGTCTGTTGATCGACTGAAGAAAGATGACAAGGGTAAGAAGGAGGAGGACAGTAAGAAGGGCAAGGATAAGAAAAAGAAGAAAAAGGAGAAGGAACCAGAGGGGGAGAAGTTGAAGAAGAAACGGCGCAAGGAGAAGAAGGAAGGTAAAAGGGAGGGACAAGACGTTCAGGAAAAAATTAAGGTTGTAGTGAAAGGAACAGAGAGGAAGGTGCACCACAAAGAAAAGGATGGAGAAGAGAGAGGAGAAACAGAGGAAAATAAATTGGAAGAGAAACCAGCTGTAGTAAATGCACCTGTTGTTTCTCAGGAGAAGAAGATGCTAAACCTTGCGTCTGGCACCATTGTGGAGAAAGTAAAGGGCACTACCCTTAGGACATTTGATGCACCCCCTACAGAGAGCATAGTGGATAGTCTGTATGGGGACATGGAGGACACACGCATAGATGGCAGTGTAATTGCTAGCTATGGAAAAGTCATAGTGGAGGAAGTGCCAGAAAGGAAGCTTGATTCTGATTCTGCCGACAGAGGTACAGAAATGGACCAGGAGGTGGGAGAAGGAGTTGAAAGTAGGGTTAAAACTGAAACTGCTTCAGATTCCGAAGCTGGAACCAAGTCTGCGACTACAGATGCAGCGAAGACCAATGTGATGCTGGCACCAATGCCGGAGCCATCAAAATGGGAACTGGAAGAAGAATTCACACCAGGATCTTCGTTCGAGAAGAAAGAAAGTGAGGATGGAGCTAGTGGAGGCTCGCAGGCGGACAAAGGTGCAGGGAAGGTTGTTACCTCAGAGGTACTGAAGCGGGCAGAGAACGCTATCTTCCAAAAAGCTATTAATGCTATTCGTCCTATTGAACCTCCTAAAAAAGTGTCGAGTGACAGGAAGGTGTATGCAGGCACAGATAAAAGGGTGCCTGGTGAAATGGTGATACCGGAGACTGTCGAGCCTCGTAAACTGGCCGAGAAGGACACACGCGAGGCAAGAAAGACTGTGAATTCGATACAGATAACAATACCTACAGTTGGGCATGTGGAGAGGTCTGTGGAGATTGCTTCGCTGGAGTCTAGTGCACAGCCGATTTCCAAAGGTAAAGGGAAGCTGGACAGGTCAAAGTTCAGTAGTAGTGGCAGTGGTCAGTGGGGTGATGGTACTGACAGCACATCTCCGCTTCGTGTGCCGGCCAAGGAAAGGCTGGGAGCTCGAGTCGATGGCGACATGGACCGGAAGAAAGATGATAACAAAGAGAGCAAGAGACGGCACAGTAGAAGTGAAAGCAGGGAGAGAAAACATTCTGCGGCCAAGAAGGGACTGAAGAGCGCTGTCGAGAAGAAACGCACTCTCTCTAGGTCACGATCCAGGTCTCCACACCATAGGAAAGAAAGCAAGTATGCAGAGGAAGTAAGACGGTATGACGCAACTGGTGACAGGAGATACGGTATGGGAGACTCCAGGAGCAAGCGTGGGGACCGTGAATCGCGGTATGCCGATATGGACAGGGAGAGGAGACCCCTAGATCGAGGCGGGGGCGATAGTCGCAGAAGAGATCATAGTGAGAGCAAGAAGTGGGAAGAGTGTAGAGAGAAAAAGGAGATCATTAAGAGTCCAGAGAGGAGGAGGGAACGCAGTGGCAGCCATGAAATGAAAGTTGAGAAGAACAGGTCCAAACTGAAGGAGGAGAGAGAGAAGTCTATAGAGAAAGGAAAAGTAAGACATAAAGCAAAGAAGAAGACAAAGAACAGGTCAGAGAGCAGAAGTCGCAAGAAATCTGTCTCTGATAGAGAGTCAAAACGAGGCAAGAAGAAGGACAAAAAGCATAAGAAAGAGAAAGGGAAGAAACATAAGCAGAGGGACGAAAAGACTGAAAAGAAAGAAAGTGAAAGTGGCAAGGAGAAGGAGGAAGAAAGGGATGAGAAAAATGAAGAAGTGAAAGTAGTGAAAGCAGACATGTCCAATGAAGGTGTAGCTGGGGCATGTGATGAGGATGATGGGAAGGACATGGGAACTTCAGAAACTGTGGAACAGAGCAAAGACAAGCCCAAGAAAGGTGGCCGGAGGAACCCGCGCCTAGCGAGTGACCGCAAAAAGTCTACTTTGGATGAGGCAAGTTTTGAGCCAGACTATGATGCTTCGTCGTCTGTCGACACCGATGTGGACGATGGTGGTGATAATGAGAAGAAACAAGATGCATCTAGTGATAAGAAGCCAGAGGCAAACGTGTCACCATTGAAAAAGCGTGATCGATCTGCAAGTACTGATCCTGCGTTTGCTGAACAGAAGCGTCAGAAGCTGGATAAAGAGTCAGATAAATCTGATTCTGTTGCTGCTGCTAAGAAGGCCAACAGCAAGCTTGGCTTAACAAAGGTCGGTTCAGCAAAGAAGCGAGACAGATCAGCGAGTAGTTCTGACAGTTCTGATGATGATTCTTCAGATGATGATGATGATGACAGCAGCTCTGGAAGTTCTAGTAGTTCAGATGATGACTCTTCTGATGATTCTTCAGTCCATAGAAGGCGGAAGAAGAAGTCGCATCATCGACGCCGTGGCAAGCGAGGCAAGAAGTCCGCACGACGGGCCTCGAATTCGAGCAGCGACAGTGAATCCGAATCAGAGTCGGTGTCAACTAGCGACTCGGACGGAGATAGGGGTAGAAAAGGAGGAGGTAGAAGCAGCAAGAAACACAGGCACAGGAACAGACTTAGCAAGAAGAAAAAAAAGTCATCAAAACATCGATGAGCAGAAACTATACACTAGTCATTGCCGTAGAAGAGCAAGAAGGTTTTCTGGGCACGAACGTAATGGGCTGGTGGCACCTGTACATAGTTGTTCTGCCGTTCACTACATTTAGTTCTTTCTCCTCATAATAGAGGGTCCCAATAGTAGTTCCAGGAACTCTGTGGCTTAATGAACATTGACGAAGACTTTAAAATGTAGTAGTAAGTCGTCAAGAATTATGTTGAGTGGTTCATGATGAAGTTGTCCTGACAGATGGAAATAGTTTTGTTCATATCCGTATTCATAAGTGTGTTTATGTGGCAGTGAAGTAACATTCTGTGACTTCGATATTTCAGTGTCATCGTGTTTGAAAGTACAGAATTGTTTATATGACAATCGGGGGATTTCAAATTTCCTGTAGTAACAGTATGTGTGGTTTTGTGTTTGTTTGATTTAGCAATGCCCACTGCTGAACTGTGTCATAATCTGTACTGTACTTTGATGATCACAAAATTAAATTGATTGTGTGCTGTGTCTTATACATGATGGTATCCTTCTCACTAACAGAAATGCACTTGTGTGTACTATGAACCAAAGCAGGTTTTTGATCATTTCCCTTTTTTTTTTTTTTTCAAACGTTGATTTGTATATCACTGATCACAATAAACGCAAATGTGTTGCTACACGTGCGTTCATGATTCTTGGCCTCAATTCTGGCACAGTAGGGGGTAGAACTCACTGTATCTGTTGTGCAGCACAACAGTTCTGTTACTGTTCTTCATTTCAATCTTTCTCCATGTTCTGAATTTTGTATGCTTTCTGCTGGGTAATTCCCC
>Ga0123355_10015970_pt1 | contig 11812 bp, 9 predicted proteins | sample TergutEmb28metaG_3_FD_89872 | JGI IMG/M metagenome (GOLD analysis project Ga0123355, IMG submission 89872) | Embiratermes neotenicus P1 segment gut microbial communities from Petit-Saut dam, French Guiana - Emb289 P1 | ecosystem: Host-associated > Arthropoda: Insects > Digestive system > Gut ...
AATCTCTCATCGCAAAAGCAATGATGGATTAAAACCTTACTTGCAAGGTAATCGGAATACCAAAGTACAAGTCGCCGCCTCTAAAGTTAATATCGGATCCTCCTCCAGTCTGTCCGCTCTGGGTGATGGTGTCCATTTGCATGGCAAGACCGCCCATGAGACTAAAGTTTGGGGTAATCGCAAAGCGGGCGCTAAGCGCAACACCAAGCTGGTTTCTGGTTGTGTTGAGTTCTGTGGCATTATGTACGTAGTTTTCCCATTGGGTTGAGTTCTTTACCTGTAAAGCCACATCAAAATTGTCGGTGAGCATATAACCTACATTAAATCCGACAGCAAGACCAAAGAAGAGTTCTTCCTGATCTTCGTCCAGAGGTCCATTGCTGAGAATGCCTAAACCCATGCGCCATGTATCGTCACTAAGTGCTGTACCTTCTACAGCGGAGAAGCTGGCATTGATAGCGGAGGTAACAGTAAGTCTGTCGATACCTCTGAATTGTGCTTTTAAGTCAACAGCATGGAACAAGGGACCAAACCGTCTAAGGTCTGTGTTATTTGGATGTGGTAAAACGGTATCGGCATTTTCTGCCCATTGTTCAAAAGCAAGAAAACCGCCGGAATAACCAAAGCTAAGACCCAAGTCGCCGTCCATCACGGTTAATGCGCCGTACAAGCCAAAGCGGTGTTCCCAGCGGCCTAAACCATCAGGGTACGGGCCAACGTTTGAGTGGGTATCATTACTGCCGAACATATTCATGGTACGATCATGACCTGTAACGCCGTACATCACTTCAAAGGTAACTAAATCAGCGACATTAACCCCTGAACCACGGGCTGCAAAGCTCACTGCGCTTCCGCCATCCGCCGCAGTGTTTTGATACCTGCCGCCGGAAAATTCAAGTCCGAAATCGCCGAAGTTTCCTCCAACCAATACAAAATGTTCGCCGCCATGTAATGTTCTATGGTTATTAACTTCTGTGTAGCGGAATCCCGGCATTTGAAAGCCGAAGAATCTAAACACACCAAGAGTATCCACCCACCTTTGAGGGTTAGTGTCAGCATTACCTGCTGTGTATCTGCGATCCCACCAAGTGTTGTTGTCAAAACGGTAAGCGTCCATTACTCCACGGCTGTGAAATCTGCCATAAGCGGCGTGCGCAACACCCAGATTACCACGTACCCAGAAATCGCCAATACGAAGCTCATCAAAAAGACCAAGGAACGAATTACCTTCACGCAAACCTCTGTCACGACTGTTAACAAGTGAATGACCAGTAAGCTCAAGGCGGGCATCAACATTCTCCAAGACATAATCAAATCTTAGGAACATTTCCGACTGCCGCATTTCATTGCGGTTATGGGTAAAGAAGTCAAGATTCCCGGGAGCTCTGTGCGAAGGGTTCGCTTCAGTGTCCGCGTCAAAACCTAAAGGCATGGTGGCAGATAAAAGATTTTGAGTGAGATCCAGCTCAAAACTTACTCTGAATTCGGCGAAAGCTGCTACAGATAAAAATGCGAGCAGAACTAAAATAGAAATACACTTTTTCATATTTCCTCCTTAAACTGACGGGTTGTAAGCGGCCAACGACTGCTTATCTCCAACCCTTTTTTATAATTTATCATTTGAGGCTGTCCCAAAACTTCAGTTTTTGGGACAGCTTCCTTAGATTTAAATGAAAAAGCGGCATTTATGACGCTTTTTCGGAAGCCTGTCTCAAAACTAACCGAGTTTTGAGACAGACTCATTTGACTGTTTCATTTTTTTTTCCTTTACCCGCCCCTGAACAATAGGTACGACAATTGACGCTGCGGCAAGCAACAGGAAAATCAAAGTAAACGGTCTTAAAAAACTTGCGGCTCCTCCCACCATTAACGCCTGACGGAAGTTCATTTCCATAATGCGCCCAAGCACCAAACCCAACACCACAGGGGCGACCGGGATTCCATAACGTTTAAACAGCCAGCCGATAATGCCAAAAGCGATACATACGCCAACGTCAAATATCGAGCTTTGAATGGAATAACTGCCGATGATTGTGAAGAGAAAAATAAACGTATACAGTATGGGTTTTTTAACGTTTGTTACTCGTACAAATAAGGCTTTAGTGCCAAGTATGCCTAATACTAAAATAAACAAGTTTGATAAAATCATTGCCCAATATATGCTGGCAACAATTTCCGGGTTTCTTGTAAATAGCTCAGGGCCGGGTCTTATGCTGTGTATCATCAGAGCGCCCATCAAAACTGCCACCGCTGGAGCTCCGGGTATGCCCAACGCCAACATTGGTACTATCGAGCCTCCAGTATTGGCGCTGTCAGAGGCTGCGGAAGCGGCTATGCCTTTGGGTTCGCCTTTTCCGAAGTTTTCGGGGGTTTTGCTGACACGCTTTTCGACATCATAAGCCAAAAACGAAGCAATCGCACTGCCCGCTCCGGGAAGGATACCGATAAAAACGCCGACAAAACTTGAGCGTAAAAACGCCCATTTTAACTTCCAGTAGTAGGCAATTTTAGGAAAAATGTATTTAAATTTTTCGTGAGTCTGCTCAGTGGTTTTATAATTTTCGATGTTGTGAAAAAGCTCGCCCAAGGCAAAAAGCCCTATCATGACAGGCATCAAACCAAAACCGTCAAAGAGTCTGGTTACGCCAAACGTAAAACGTGGAGTCCCTAAAATCGGATCCAGACCAATGGTGTTGAGCATTAAACCAAAGAGGACTGCGATAAGCGCTTTTGGCCATGCTTTTCCGCCAAGCGTTGCAACTGTAGCAAGCCCAAGTACGCAAAGAGCAAAATACTCGGAAGGCCAGAATCTGAGAGCGACGTTCGCCATTGGCCCTGCAAATAGAATCAAAAATAATGTACCTAAAATGCCGCCAAAAACCGAACCAAAAACCAATATTCCCAATGCCTCGCCGCCACGCCCCTGTTTTGCCATGGGGTATCCGTCAAGAAGAGTCGGAACCGCAGACGGGCTGCCCGGAGTGCCGATTGTGACAGCGGGTACACAGCCGCCGTAATTTCCGCCTGCGTAACAGCCGATCAAAAGCGCCACAGCATTTACCGGGTTCATGACAAAGGTAAACGGCAATAAAAGAGCAATCGCCATAGAAGTGGATATTCCCGGGATAACGCCCATGATAATCCCTACAAGAGTTCCTAAAAAAATCATCAGAATCGGCGTAAAGCTAAACATAACTGTTGCGCCGTAAGACAAATTTTGTAAAATTTCAGCCATTACTCAGATGTTCCTTCCTAATAAAATAAACCCGAAAAAATACTGCCAACCGGGAGCCGAACAAACAGTACTCTTGCAAAAACAATATAGGAAAACGCTACCCATCCCAGCGGGAGAGCGATCAATTGAATTTTTTTGCGTACTCCTAAAATCCATAAGGTGATAACTACAAAAAGCGCAGAGCTGATATAGTAGCCGATAAATTGAAACAATATTACGCTGACTACAAGGGCAGCTAATATAATCCATACATTTTTAAGACCGCCGCCCCATTTTTCGTGAGGTGTTTCTTTGCCTGAAAAAATCGGGATAAGCGCAAACACCATTGAAGGGATGAGAGCGTAAAACCACACACGAGGGATTGTACTGGCGTCAGTATTAGAAGCCATTAGACCGCTTGGGGGCGGGAAAGAAAAAGAGATTATAAAGGATAGTAGACCTATCCAGAAAATCCCCGCCAAAACCAGCAATTGACCCGTATAAGGTTTTAGCTTTTTAAAAAGCCGAATAACGGCAAATACCAAACCCATAAAAACGGCAAATAATAAAATTTGGAACAGCGGATTCATAAATACGCCAAGTTGAACCGCCATGTCTTCTTCGTAAAGCAATCCAAGTTTTCTTAAATAATATTCATTTTCCGCTATAGTTCTTTCGATGGTTTCTGTAAATTCTTCAGTAAAAATTGCAACCGGGGTAATAGCGTTTCCTGTGTTAAAATCGATCCAGTCCTGATTTACAGTGATTTTACTTACAAGGTCTTGAAACCATGAGATCATTTCGGGAGGAGTGCCTCTCCTGACGGCATAACCACGCCACATATGGATTTCATTTAACTCAGGGAAACCTAGCTCGGCAAAAGTTGGGGAATCTTCAAAGCCGGGCAAACGGTACGGAGCGGCGACTGCGGCAACCCACAAATCACGGCCTATCGTATCAAAGGGATTACCGCTTTGAGCAATACCTTGACCGCCAAGCAATGCCGCAGCGGCAAGCGGGCCTGAATCAAACGGGATCCATTGCGCCTCGATACCTATTGTTTCCCAAATGACCATTGCGTCGATGTGTTTTGTTCCGCCTACGCTCGGGCCAACCCAGTTTTGCCGCTGACCTATCTCATTTAATGCTTTTGCGTCTTCAATAAGTGAGAGAAAAGTAAGCCCTGAATCTCTTTGTTCAGTTGTGATGTTAATCGAACCCGGATCTCTTTGGATTTGGGCAATCCATTCATAACCAAAAATATAATGATCACGATTGCGATCAAGGGCAATAACCGAAGCGACATTTGACATTGCCGCTCCGAAAATGGTGTAACCATCAGCGGGCATACCAAGGACTGCGTCGGAAGCGATCAATGTTCCGCCGCCAACCCGGTTTTCGACGACAAAGGTTGCGTCTGTGTAGTTACGTGCTACTTCGATAAACTTGCGTGTCGCAACATCCATGCCGCCGCCGGGGGCAACGTGAGTGATAATCGTAATTGGCCGCCTGTAAGGATCCCATGAGCCTGCGGCGGTTGTTGTTCTTTGGGTACAAGCTGACAGCGATAAAAGTACTACTAAGACAGTAAAAACCAACAACAGCTTTTTCATACCCATTCCTTTACTTATTTTTTTGCAGCATATCAAAAGCCATACCGTGTCTTAAACCACGGTCGCTGATGGTCAGGGCATTTACACCCAGACGGCTCATGATCACTTTTAATATGCAGGCTCCTGCCAAAATGACATCGGCACGTTTAGGCTGCAGGCCTGTAATTTCCTTACGAGCTTCAATGGTTCTTGAACTGTAAGCTTCGATTTGTTCTTCAACATCGGCAAGTGTAAGTGTAGAACCTTGAATTACGTCAGGGTCATACGAAACCATTTTATGTTTGACAGCTCCCATACTGGTTACTGTTCCGCCCATCCCGACAAGCTGGGCGACAGTGCCGTCTACGCCGCTTTCTTTGAAAATGCCGTCGATTTCCGCTATGGCGGCATCTACGTCGGCTTTGGAAACAGGGTCTGCCTTAAAATGTTTTTCTGTAATACGAATAGCGCCCAAATCTACACTGAAACGTTTATCGACAGCTTTGCCTTCACCAAAAATAAATTCAGTACTGCCGCCGCCGGTATCAAAAATTGCAAGCTTGCCGTTTTGTAAAGTAAGACCAGAAAGCACTGCCAAGTAAGACAGTCTGGCTTCTTCATCGCCGGGGATGACGGTAAGGTCAACATTACTGGTTTCTTTTACAAGTTTGATAAAATCGTCCGTGTTTTTTGCGTTACGCAGAGCCATCGTTCCTACGCAGACAATTTCTTCGGCTCCGTTGGCACGGGCTTTTTCGGCGAATCTTGCGATGGCTTCGTTGTTGCGCTGTTTAGCTTCGTCACTTATAAGGCCTGTTTCTCGCAAGCCTTCGCCCAAGCGGGCAATATCGTTTTCGTCAATAACCGTTTGAAGCGTGCCGTCAGCGGCTAAATCGCCAAGGAAAAATTTGATGGAATTAGAGCCGACGTCAATTATCGCTTTTTTGCTCATATTTATTCCTTTCCCATCCCTACAGCGGTTTTCATGGCGTTTATATAGTTGATATTTTCAAGATCGACAAGACCGAGTTCTCTCACTGTAGAAATTACGAGGTCTGGATCGGCGTGTTCAACACAAATTGTACGCATGGGAACTCCGTTGAATTTTGTTTCCGCAATTTCGACTACAGTTCCGTTGATGTCGTAAGCCTGTCGTTCTTTTTCAACTTCCACAATAACCAATTGATCACATTTGCCAACCAATTCGTCTAAAAATTCTGTGTATGTGTAGGTGTCTTTTGTGAATGAGGGGACTGAAACTTTAAAGTAGTCACGGAATAATACTTCGAGACTGTCTTTGGGAGCCGGGAAGCTTTGCTTCATCGCCACAGTCCACTGTTCAAGTTTATCGGCATTAACGTTAAGCTGAGTTTTAACATCCGCTAAATCGTCACGGATTTTTATGTTATTGTTGCTCTTTTTTGAGAGGATGTATTTTTCCTCACTTTTTTTGAATCCGGCTTCTTTGTGTTTTTTAATGTTGTTTTCCGCCTCGCCAAACGCTTGGCCGAATGTGCGCCATTCCCATCTTGGTATGATTTCTGACATTGATACTTTTCTCCTGATGTAAGTAATATTTTTCCGCTTCATAGCGGTATTTGATTTGTTCGGCAACTTATGAGGCTGCCGAACAATCTTTTCATTTTTTAAGTAAGAATCAGTCCTGCGGCTCTCTCGGCGGGGTTTGACCCATCGTATTAAGAATCGTTGTTGTTCTTAAACCTGTTTCCGGCACGAGGATACCTGCCTCAAGCACAAAATCATGCATAAACTGACGCAATGCGGCGACTTGATCAAAACTTTCCCATGTATTGGTGCGATTAACGCCTGAGGGAACAGGGTCGGGATAGATTTCACTGGATGACGACACTTCGACTAAAAAGCTGCCACAACGGAGAGGCAATACCTCTATGTCGAAATCAACTCGTTGTTGCTTTTCTACACCAAAGAGCCTAAGCGAATCGGCGGCGGAGATTGTTCCTCTGGTACGGTGTCTTCTGATAAAAGCCGGACCATGTAAGATAACGTCGTTATCTATTTTGTCAAAAAACCATTCTTCGAAATCCACACGGTTGGTATTCGGGTTTGTTAAATTAAAATCAGTACTTCCAAAGGGAAACTGACTTCTCAACAGCTCCCTCGCTCCGACTAAAGTGGAATACGGAGAGTTGTTCATAGCATTGGTAAAGGCTGCTCCAGATAAATCTATCCTCCAGGAAACAGTCAGTACCGCCGAGTTGTAACTCCAGTCAAATTCCACACTGCCGTCAGGTGAATCCCATGCCCAATCGTGAATGTTTTCTCTTTTTGCCTGCAAAACAACTCTTTGAACATCCGCTTCTGTCAGACGGGTTCCGCTGACTATGGGTATTCTTTTCCTGTAAGTTACGTCAAGCACATTGGTTCTAACGAGGTGTCTTATACGTGTAATCCAGCCCGCACTGAATAAATCCCTATGACGAGTATCCAAGTGATGTTGAACAACATCACGGTTTACAACATGGCCAGAAGTAGCCGGGTTTCCTTCTCCAGAAACCCAAGGAAGCGCATTGTTAAACAACTCTATAACTTCCCATCTTAAGTTGCCGTTTTCGTCAATAGTTTGTTCCGGGCAAAGTAAAAACTTAATTTCGAACGCAATACCTTCCGGCAATCGCCCGTCACCCAATATTTCTTCAAGCTCAACAGTATGGGCAGGCCCGGTTGTAGATTCAAAATCACAGCCAACCAATAGTAAGGCAAAGGAAAGAAGCAATACAAGGGCTTTCCATGTTTGTTTAAAAGTTTTCATTTAAAATTCTCCTAAATATTTTTGTTAATTCTGCCTGACCACAATAAGCGGTCAGGCAATTTAATCTGAACAAAAGTCCAATCTAACTCAAGGAATACGCAGTACAGGATCCATTCGAGGAAGCCCGGTCATTGGATTCCAAGCTCCCATCGCAGAATTTCTTGGCCAGTATCTGTAAAGAACTGAAGTAACATTAGCCCAGTTTGCATTACGATAATCTACGTCTGTAAAATCTGCCGCATTATTGTCAGTATCTGTTAGTGAATTACGACGAGGTACTCTCGGTCTGCTTCGATCGCCGCTAGGGAAGGAAGTGCCTTCTGCAGCGGCGCTTCCAATGCCTAACATATCTATATAATTTCCACCATCCGTGTATGGACCATATACAGTAAATGGGTTAAGAACGCTAAGTGTAGGCATATTCCTTAAAACAGCTACTTTGAAATCCTCATTGGCTATTGTAAAATTGTACTCTTGATCAGGTGTAGGAAATAACGCATAAGTACCAGCATTTACTTCGCCTGGATCATTAGATACAACCAAAAAAGAAGAGTTTGCGGGGATTATTCCTTCCAATTTGATGGAATATGTCCATGCCGTAGCAGTTCCTATATGCAAGAAAAAATTACCGCCAGTCAAATCGACTGGAAAATCGTTATTGTTAAACAACTCAACCGCAGATTTATGAAGCCCTGAGCCACTGTTATGATTAGTATTGCCGAATGTATTAGCCTGTAAAATAAGGATTTTTCCAACTTGCGGAACACCTTCAACCCACTGTGCATAAAGGTTAAAATTTCCACCGGCTGCCGCAAGATTGGTAACGCTTTGACCGGCAGTAAAAGCCGTGCCGCCTCCGTCTGCCTGTGTGTTCCAGCTTGTAAAGGTATATCCTGTTCTGGTAAATGTACTGAACGGCATATTGTGCGCTGTGTCCCTTAAAAAAGTAAGCGGAGCCATAGTTCCCTCTCCGCCGTTAGCGTGAAAGGTTACGGTGTATGTTTCTCTCCACTGGGCATACAGGTTAAAAGTTTCACCAGTTAGAGCAAGATTAGTAACACTCTGATTGGCAGTAAAAGTTGTGCCATCCCCATCCGCCTCTGTGTTCCAGCTCGCAAAAGCGTAGCCAGCTCTGGTAAATGTGCTGTTAGGCAGGGTGTGCGCTCTGCCTGTGATAAAAGAAGCAGGAGCCATAGTTCCATCTCCGCCGTTAGCGTGAAAGGCTACAGTGTATCCCGGCCTCCACTGGGCAAAAAGGATAATTGTTTCGCCGGCTGCCGCCAGATCGCTGACTACTTGACCAGCATTAAACGACCTGCCAAGCCCGTTCGCTTGTGTATTCCAGCCCAAAAAGCCGTGACCGGGTCTGGTAAATGTGTTATCCGCCAATGTTATGTCTTCCCCGATACGGGCAAGTACGCTGTCAGGGCCGGTTCCGCCAGTTGAGCCGTTACCGTCATAGATTATGATAAACCCGTGATCTCCCAAAGCTTCACACGATCCGGCAAAAATAAGCACCGCACCAATGACCATTATAGCCATCAGAGCCGCAAATCTTGATTGATTTTTTTTCATGATAAATCCCCCTTGATTAGTTAAAGGTATAATTTTACTTCATTTTATATGTTATCTTAAAATATCGCAAGCTAAATTTTTAAAAACATTTTAATTTTTGATTAATTTTTGATTAATCAAGCAAAAGTGACGCAAATACAGTAAAATTTTTCTTTTTTCATTGCTTTTTTTTATATTAGAGAATATAATGTCGATTGACCAAGTTTATAACAGCTTTTTTCAAAACTATAGTCATTTTGAAAAACTCGACAAATAAACAAAATTTTCTTTTAAGGGTACTACAATGACTTTGTTTCTTTCTATATTATCCCTGCTTGTTGGCTGTGGGGTATTTTTATTCGGCATTACGATGTTCGGCGAAAGCGTCAGGAAAAACACTTCCGCCGCCGCCAGCACTTTGTTTAACAAAATAGGAAGCAACCGTTTTTCGGCTTTTGGCCTGGGAGTTGTTGCTACGACTATAATTCAATCTTCCACAGCGACAGGCGTAATGGTGGTAAGCATGGTCAGCGCAGGCGTGTTTACCATGTTCCAGGGCATAGCGATTATGCTGGGAGCGCATTTAGGAACCACAAGCACGCTTTTTTTAGTAATGCTTGCCGCTTTCCCGATAAGAGATTTTTTCATGGCGTTGATTTTTGGCGGCGCTTTTATGAAAATCATCAGCAAAAATAAAAAAATGCGCAATATCGCCGATTTCCTTATTGGATTCGGCATAATGTTCTTGGGTCTTATGCTTATGGGCAATGTCTTTAGAGATCACGCCGAACTAAGATATTTTTTCCAGAATCTATTTATCGAAATAAATTTTCCCCTACTTTTGATATTACTTGGATTTCTTTTTACGATTATCATTCAATCTTCAACCGCTACAACAGCAATACTTTTAACGATGATTATCGAAGGAGTTTTGCCTTTTTCCAGCGCAATGTTTATCGCCCTGGGGGCGCACGGAGGAACCTCATCAACAGCGCTTTTAGCCTCACTTGCCGCCAAGAAAAACGGAAAACGAGTAGCCCTAATGAACGCTTTTTTTAGTATTTTCGGGGTAATAGCTTTTACACTAATATTGTGGCCGCTGAAAGGTTATGTTCTTCCGTGGTACGAGAATAATGTTGCGGTTGTTTGGCAGCTTCCGTTTTTTCAGGTTGGCTATAACCTTGTATTGGGATTAATCAAAATATGGTTTATCGGCCCGATGATAAAATTAGTTTGTCTGATTATTAAAGATAAACCCGCAAAAAAACCGTTCGGCGCAACATTTCTGCAGGACAGCCTTATCGACGAAAATGTTGATGTAGCCATCAATATGGCAAAAAAAGAAATTCTTATTGTTGCCGCTTTTATCAAAGAAATGTTCAGACGGCTAGACCTTGCGTTTAAAGACAATAAAAATAAACAGATTAAAAAAATCAGTAAACATGACAACAAAGTCGATATTCTCCATAAAGAAATAATTTTCTTTTTGGTAAAAATATCTCAAAACGAGCTTGGCAAAGAAGAAACCAAACGAAGCACAAACTACCTGTTTATTCAAAATGAACTTGAATCTATAGGCGACATCATCGACGAAAACCTTACCGTTATCGCCAAAAGAATGATCAAACAAAATTTGGAGTTTTCCGAAAACGGCGGAAAAGAACTAACCGAAATGCACGGAAAAGTAATGGCAAACATCGACAGAGCAATCACCGCTTTTAAAGACGAAAATGTCGAACTCGCAAAGGAAATACTGGAAAAATATTCCGACGTAGGCGAGAAAAAATATCAGCTTCTACATATTAAAAGGCTGAATAAATGGATTAAACCATCCGTTGATGTATCATCTATCCAAAAGCCCTCAGTTAACACATCAACGCTTCATCTTGATACCGTCAATTATTACGCAAGAATAAACGACCATGTTGTCGCTATAGCAAAAAGAATTGTGTTGTTTGCTGACGAGCAAGAACCTCGGCATGAGTAGCGGACAGTGTTTTTTGTCGCAATTATTTGTGTGTGTTTTTGTGTGAGGTGAATGTGTGGGGGTTGTTGGTTTGCTCTTATACTCCAGCCCTACATTCTCGTATTATTTCTACAATTTCTTGTGTATTAATACCCAGATTTACCGGAACAACATTATCAAAAGGCGATTCATCTTTTTTTACCGGAACTAATTTATAATTATTTCCATCGCTATTACTAATAATTACATCATCATTTAATGCCGCTTTAAGCACCTTTGTAGAGTCTTTTGCAAATTCGGAAATATCAAAAATCAGCATTTTAACCTCCTAAAATGTTTATACCTAGTTCTTTGCCTATAACTCTCATTTTGTCATCAAAAGTTAATAACGGCAAGTTCAAAGTTTTAGCTGTATCCAAGAAAAATGCATCATAAGCATATATTTTATAGTTCCAAGCTATTTCCAGTAAAGTTCTAAGATTATTATTAACAATTTTTATTGGAATTGTCTCAAAATTACTTAAAATATCCTCTATTTTATCTTTATTTACAATAATTCCCTTGCGAATCATTCTTGTAATGGCATTAGACACTTCAAAAGATATGATATTTGGGCAAACTATTTTTGAATTTTGAGTTAGAGCAATAACTAATTTTCCCTCGGGCTCACCAGCAATTACAGAAATAATTGCACT
>Ga0123355_10015971_pt1 | contig 11812 bp, 12 predicted proteins | sample TergutEmb28metaG_3_FD_89872 | JGI IMG/M metagenome (GOLD analysis project Ga0123355, IMG submission 89872) | Embiratermes neotenicus P1 segment gut microbial communities from Petit-Saut dam, French Guiana - Emb289 P1 | ecosystem: Host-associated > Arthropoda: Insects > Digestive system > Gut ...
GGAAAGGGGCCCCCCCCCCCCCCCCCCAAGGCCCCCTCCACAGATCCTCTTCAGAGAGAGAAGCCCTATCCCCAGAGCCCCCTTCATCCTTCTCTCAAAGTCCCCTGTAGACAAGCCCTCCTGCAGGTTTCCCAACACATGGACAGAAGGCCTACATACAATGGGGTGCGGCCTGGTTCCCCAAGGGGATCGTTTAAGACACTGCAGTCTCTACCCCAGTGCCATGCAGCCTTCAGCATGATACCTTCCACCTTGGCTTGGGTAGACCAGAGCCCCATCAGCCAGCCTGTGTCGTAGCAACCCTCATCAGGGTATGCCCTCAACAGCTGTTACTACCTTCCACATGACCCAGGGTAGAGTAGAGTACAAGTCCACTATACCCTGAAGTACGGACAAGGGGTTGGATTTATGGGAGGCGACTGACTACCTTAGCAGTAAATGCTTTTATATCTGTAATGTGTAATTTTGTAACTAGAGCTTTGAAATATTTCAAATGTCATTAGAATAAGCCTTATGCATGTAATTGTTCCATTGTGAATGATGACCTTGAGTAGTACTTTGGTTTACTCCTGTGAATGTGTTTGTTTTGTTTTGCTTTACTGTCTTATCTTGTTAATGTATTTTGTATGTTTCTTGTGTTGTCTGGTGGTTATTGACATGTTCCATATTCAGATTCAATTGATGCAGAGACTGGATCAGTGGAATGAATATGTATGTATGTATGTATTAACCATGAACTATATAAACTACTGCATAACAACTTGTTGTTTTCATACTTTATAAGAATGTAAAACATCATTACCACATTTCTGAATGCAGTAAGGAATGGCAAGCACTTTCCTTGTCTAAAAACTAGGATTACACCTTATGTTTGTATGGTCATGTTTGCAGCAATGAACCATCAAGTCATTTATGTATGTACATTGTTTGCAGCACACTTTCAAGATGGTGTCTCATACATGAGACATCATAGAGCGAGACAAATCGAATTCGGGTATATCTTCTCCTGTTTGCTTTTCACTGTTCTGTAGTGCCTTTGTTTGTTATGTGGCACTGCTTTGAGTCTTGGTTAATGGACATTTGCAAACATCAGATTTCCTAGAGACATAACTTTTGAAACTGTTGTGTGTTAAGATATGCACATTATTGAAACTATATACAAAGGCTAGGTAGGTCAAACTGCTCTAAATAAGTATATTGCTCTATCATATAGAATATCGTCTTTGAGTGTCTAAAAATTGTCAGTCATAAACTGTAGATGCTGTAGTTTCAGTATGTTAAGCATGGAATATTTGTTTCAGTTTACCTGTTGTTTATTGAATTAGGCTGATAGTGATTTAATACAGTAATGGCAAAAACCCCAACTGATTTATACATGTGAAAGGTAAATTATAAATTTTAGTTTGGGGGTTGGGGGACAGAAGATGTGTGATGTTTAATTTTTGTTTCAGCTGTAGCAGAACATTTTACCTACTTCCTGGTTAGTAAAGATTATATAGAAAATGGGTATTGTATGAATAAGAAGAAGTTGAAGGATGTATTTAAGGATGAGTACATGCCACTGTATCATGTTCGTATGCGCCCCTATGACATTCTTGTATGTCTTGTAATCAGTAAATTTGTGAAGAGACAGAAGAAGAGCAAAAGTGAAACAGTTTTCTTCAGGGATTCAAAGGTCGAAGAAATAGTCTCAAGGCATAGCAGCAGCAGCAGGCAAGGTAAGATGAAAAATGCAAAAATTATGTGGTAATGCTGGGGGTGATCTGTATTTTTTTCAGGGTAGAAGAATTTATTTTATAAACTTATTCTCATACCTGTCCAAGTAATCAGTTGTGGTTGTGCTGAACAAGAAAAAATTGCATGATGTCAAAATTTAATGTAAGTTATTGTGTTCACATTGAGGTGTCATCAGGAAGATTGTGGACTGGCTGCAAGATGACAATCCTGTAGTTATTACAGAACTTAAGTATTGCATGGCAGTAGAGTTGAATCTGCAGTGTCATTTGCTGCTGATTTTGAAATTGTTGTTCTTTTGTTGTGAAGTATGACTGTGTATTGCCCTCTGCAATTTTTGCAACTTCAGAAAGTGGCAGACCCTACAGACAGTGCATGTGCCTCAATTTTTGCTGAACATTAGGCAGAAGTGCTACAGAAACCTTCAATAAGAAAACTTGCTTTTGGAGAGGAAACAGCACATCTCATCATTTGATTAATTTTCACAGTTTAAACATGGAGTGGCATCTTTTGAGGATACCGGACATTCAGGATGTCCATCTGCAAGGAAAATGTACAGAAGGCAACAAGTGGGTCAAACTGTGAACCACCATTCCTGCACAAACATTCTGCAATGTTTGTGGAGAAGTGTATGGCAAAAACAACTCGAGAAGTGATACACTGGATGTTGGTGCCTCCACCACAACGTTACACCTACTCTGCTTGTGTAGGAATTACTGATGTGTAAAAGCATGACTCTTGTTCGCACCCTCCATACTGCTGAGATCTAGCACCCCATGACTGTTCTTTTTCTGAAACTTGAAGTTGGCAGTGATGGGAAGACATCAGTACAATTCAAGTACAACTGCAGGTCACATTTGTGGAGTTCCAAATGATTTCAGCAGTGGTACAGTCACTGGGCTTGCTTTTTCAAGTTGTAGGGGTAAAGCATGGAACAGCAAGAATATGCTGTTATCATTTAGAACAACAGCTGTTGTGTGTTATCAGGAATATATGCTGAAGAACCACTTTGTATTATCTTATTTGAAGTATCTGATTCATTTAATTGACAGGATCCACACATGTTGACTGAACAGCCATGGTTTAATTCCTGGAAGGGTAGATGGAAATTTGCCTCTCCACTTTATGTCAAGAATGGCTTTGGTGACAAACCATGTCTTTTCTGCAGAATACTAGGAGTTATTTTTTTATAAAGTAGGGCACTTTCATGCCCCCCGTGTTGCTGCTTACTCATTGGAATACCTTACTTCCTGCACCTTCACCATAGAAAATAAACTTGTCTAACTTCAGTAATTCATCACACCCAGCATCTTTTATCAGTATCATTACTGCATTGTTTTCTGACAGGTGGTACTTGTATTCTGCAGCGTAAATGCTTGACTGTGAATGTAGGTAGAATAGTACATTGTACATAAAAATGCATGTATGAGTGGTCATGTGTGTCTGTCTGTCCATATGGTGCAAGCATCAAGGGGGGCAGACTGTTAGCTTGCAAGCCCACACATGCCAAGTTCACACTTACCTGCACTTGGGGGCACAGTAAATCTGCCACTCAAAGCAGTTGCAGAATGCATTCAGGTCATATCACTGAATTAAAACCCTGTTAACTTGAAGAACTGTGGAAAAGCAGGTTGATATAACAATATGGTTGTCTTCACAGCCACCACCGCCACCACCACCACCACCACGACATTTATCAGAATACTTTCATGGCAGAGTAACATGGTAATCCTGGAATGCTGTCATTTATTACTGTCAGCTTCTGCTGCTGTTTGTAACTACCAGTCATTTTTATTTGGGTTGAATGGGAATGACAGTAAAAATCTATTGATCCATACAAACACTGCCCTGTTTGGACTGACTGTATAATGGTGCTTCCAGATGATGTGCCTCCACCACCAGACACGTCCGTGACTAGGCCAGTTGTGAAGACGTATGTGAGTCAACAACATGCCTTTCAGATTAGAGCTAAAAAGACTGTTGCGACTACAAGCACAGAGTGTAAACTGTGTTCAGAATGCTTTGCAAGTGAAGCACAATATCAAGAACACATAGCCCTTCAGAGTCACACAGTGAGGGAAGCTTATAGAACCAACAGGTAAGTGAAGTTTTCTGATATTGATCCATATGTATGGTGTGTGAATGGGTGGCTGGTTTGTAGTTTAATGAGTTTGTGGTTATTTCATGTGAAATAAGATGAAGTGATAGTAGAAAATCATCATTACTTTGGCCAGCCATGTGTGATGTATGAAAGGGTGGTAGTGTGGTGGTTATTAAATTGTGCTTTTATCATTAAGAGCAGTTACATGAGATGAAGTTGGGTGAGAGAATAGTTACAAAATTATCAGAATTGTGCAATAAAAACAATGTTAAAAAAACCAGGGTGAAAAACGAAAGAACAAAAAATACTGACAGGCAAAATGAAGCCACAAATATCACATGACTCAAACTCATGGTCTGTATTTTCCATGCCGAGATGATGTGCTTGATGAACAATTTATTTGTATGGTACTCTTCAGATACTAGAAAAATAATATGGAAGGCTAGTTGAAGTTCTGAATCTTGTAAATGTGTTTATTCAGGCTTTTTGTAATACCTTAAGGACTTGATTCATAATCTGAAGGGTTTGTGCTGTAGTACTGTGATTTTACATTTCAAATTTAGGCTGATGAATCGGCCTTTGTGGTTTCCCTCTATCCTTACTGCTTTGCCCTTTAATGAATATCCACATATGTTTGTATATAACTGAAGTAAACTAAATGGGTATACATGAACATGTACTTCCTCCAGCTACATCAGCTGACTTGCACATATACTTAAATTTTTACAGTTGGAAGCATCTCTTATGTAGTGTAGTGTTTGGTTACTGAAATTCTTACCAGTTCACAGTCATGTGATGAAGTTATGACTGAATGACAACTCCATGTCTTCATCAACAACACTGTGCAAACCTTTCAGTGTCACACAGTTGATGTTTTCTGGCTCTAATTTTATTACATTTATTGAAACACTGAAAATTTGATAAACCCTCATTGAGTTTCTAGGGTCTGACAGTGCCAGGATACATGAATTAGACAATTTCTTTTATATTCCCTTGATTGATTGATTAACATTGGGTTCCAGCCTCTATGGTTCCGATGCACCTAGGCCTTATAGACAGGCCGTTTGTGCCCCATAATCTAATATCAACTCAGGAGAGCCCTGTTCCTTTACTAAAGTTGCAGATGGCCGCAAGACTTAAAATCTGAATGTCCTCTGGGTGCAAGAAAGGAAACCAGATATATTTTTCTTTTCTCTCAAAAATCCCGGCAGACGAAACCCCTCCAGTTTCCCCAACAGGGCCCCTTTGGAGAGAGCTACCCATTTACAGGGCATTTTGCATATCTCTTGAAAACCTTATAAAAATTCCCTTAAATAAGAAGGCCCTAAGAATGAAGTGCCCCTCCATGTTTCCCCAAAGTGTGGCCCCTACGGAAGCAGACACCCATTTCCGAGCCTTACTTAACATATCTTTTGGGGTCCCCAGTAAAGGAGCCCTTCCCAAGGTCCCGTTCATGGAGTCCTTTGGAGAGAGATGCCCTGTTCCTAGAGCCCTCCTTCATTCATCTTTCAAAGTTCCCGGTATACGAGCCCCCCCCTCCCCTCCAGATTCCAGGTTCCCTTAGGTCATCAAGGGGCCCCGATGGAGAGAGATGCCAGTATCTGGAGCCTTTCTTAACATATCTTTCATGACCCCAGTGAAGGAGCTCCCCCCCACCCCGATGCCCTCTCCATAGAGCCTCTTCAGAGAGAGATGCCACATCCCTACAGTCCCCTTCGTCCATCTTTCAAAGTCCATGGGAGACAAGCCCTCCTCCAGGTTCCCCAAGCGGGGCCCCTATGGAGAGAGATGCCCATCTCCGGAGCCTTTTCTACATATCCTTTAGGGTCCCCAGCAAGGGAGCCCTCCCTCCAGGTTCCCTTCACAGAGCTCCCACAGAGAGAGACACTCAACCCCAAGAGCCCCTTTCAACCATATCTCAAAGTCCCTGGTAGAGCCCACTCCAGGTTGCCCAACTGAGCCCCCAAGAAGACAGATGCCCATCCCCAGTGCCTTTCTTTCATAACCTTCAGGGCCTCCAGCAAAGGAGCTCCCCCGCTCCAGGTTCCCCTAACAGAGCTCCCATAGAGAGAGAGAGATACTTCATAGCCAGAGCCCTCCTTTAGCGAATTCTCAAAGTTCCTGGTAAATGGACCTCCTTCCCCAGGTCCCCCAACGGGATCCCTATGGAGAGAGACACCCATCTCATCCATCTCTCAAAGTTCCCAGTAAATGAGCCCCCTTCCAGGTTCGCCATTGGGGTCCCTATGGAAAGATGCCCAGCACCAGAGCCTTCTACATAACCTTCAGGTTCCTTTCACAGAGCGCCCATAGAGAGTAAGCTGCCCCATTCCCAGAGCCCCCTTTCTATTATCAGAGTTCCCGGTGACTGGGCCCCCCCCCCCCCATGATTCTCAACAGGGCCCCTGTGGGGAAAGGTGCCTGTCACGAGCCCCCTGCTAAATTCCCCAGCAGGGCCCCCACGGAGAGTGATTTCCGTCCCCTGAGCCCTCCTCCCCATATCCTTCTGGATCCCCAGAAAAGGAACCCCCCCCCCAAGGTTCCCGTAACAGAGCTCCCACAGAGAGAGATGTTCCCTTTCCGGGGCCCTCCAACTATCTCTTAAAAATGTCCCAGTAAACAGACTCCCACAGGTTCCCCAGTGGGCCCCTACAGACAGAGAGAGAGAGATGCCCGTTTACAGAACTTTATTCTACATGTTTCTTAGTAGTTCACCTTTTCCCTCAAAGTCCCCACTAAATGAGCCTCCCTCTGTGTTCCCCAACAGGTTCACTTCAGAGAGAGATGCTTCATCTCTAGGAACAATGGTTTATTCATTCATTTATATCCATCATAGTCCCCAATAAGGAGCCCTCCCACGAAAAATGGGGATAATATTTGGTCACTGTTTACAGAGCCCCACGTGGTCGGAAGACCTACATACAATGGGGTGCAGCCTGGTTCCCCAGGGGGATCATTTATGACACTGCTGTCACTACCCCAGTACCATGCAACCTTCAGTACGATACCTTCCATCTTTTCTTGGGTAGAGCCGAGCCCCATTAGCCACCGTGTATTGTAATAACCCTTATCAGGTTATCCCTGCACACCTGTTACCACCACCCATGTGATGCAGGGTAAAGTAGAGTCTGAATCCACATAACCCTGAGGTATGGATGAGGGGTTGGATTTATGGGAGGCTTCATATTTATTCCCTTTCTCAATTAGATTATCCATAGGAGCTGGCCCTATAATTCTGTTCAAGGCTGTAGTGTCAAAGGTGTACATCTCATGCCATGCTGCAGTACATTCCAGTAGGTAAAAATTAGTAGCCTCTTATTATGTCTGCGTTTTCTCATGTTATTTGTAATGTGTTACAGGAAATCACTGTGTAAGAAACACAATGTTACAGCAAGTTTTGTAAGTGAAAATGTGACAGAAGACATAATTGTCAGAGAACTTGTTGAGGGAACTGTTGACATTACTGTCCATAACAAAGGCGTGGTACCCTATCAGCTCCTGAAGATATTCACACTGTGTGAGCTGAATGAAGTGGAAGGAAAATTTCCCACACTTCCTGTCCACCTTAAACCAGGTAAAACATAAATTTCAGAGCAGGGATCTGGTAGTCAATGTGTAAGATGTTGGTTTGTTGTGCCAGACATCTCAGTCTCCAGCCTTTCTGAATAGATGCAGGTTTTTCCACACAACTTCCTTGTCAGTATGTTAGAAAAGTTATTGACTTTTTAAATTCACAAGTTTCGTGCAACATTAAAAAAGGTATACAACAAGTGGGAAGGTAGGTTATTGTCAGATGGTGAAATGATTGGTTTGTTATCACGAGGAAGTTACTGGAATGTTCAAGAAACTAATAGTTTCTTAAGAAATGTTCTACATATTATGGAACTTAGAAGGTTCATTACACTTGTCCTTGTTTTGAGCCGGATGAATTCGTTCACGCACACTCCTATCCTGTTTCTCCTTTTACATTTGTTGTCCTTTTGTGTTAGATGTAATTTGTGTTGATGACAGTTTTTTTTTTTTTCTAATATGGTCTCTCTACTTTACGTTTACCCACCTATAAACTTTTTGCGTTTCTCTTCTCCTCCATGTGTGCCACACGCTCCACCCACATATTTTAACACATCTGTATTCTTCGATATGGGCATCTGCACAACTCATACTGTCATACATAGTCAGTGTGCTTGCATGCTGGGATTACTGCTTGAAGTGAGGATGTGTCTTGCCATTATCAAAAGCATGGCATGATGTTCACACCTGTTTCCATGATATACCTTCACACCTGTTTCCATGATATACCTCCAGCTACTGGCAATGAATTTTATTGCTTCAACATCCTTCATGCTCAAAAATTGAATCACACTGCATACTTTGACTTTCGACCATCTTGTGAGTGGACCTGCCATCATTAAATGGAAATTGTACAGTAGTATGATGTGTACAGTGCCCTGTAGTAGCTGCGTAAGACATTCTGCGTGTACATATAACATTCTGAAATTCATGGTCAGATGGTGCTGTGTCATTTGAGTCATGGCATTAACTTGTGTTTTGAAACTCCCTTATACTTTCAACTAACTGGCAGTTCAAATGGCTAGAGTAATATGGAAAATATTATTTTAGGTTCCTGTTTTAGTAAGATTTCTCATATAAAATGTGCTAATGTCTACAGATACTGTATGGTCATGATGGGTGCACAGACCCATTTTTTACTATAGCATATCGCATGCCGCAAACACAATAATTCTGTGTCATTTTAGGCGCCTCTGATGTCATTACACTGGATTATAAATTCATTAATTCAGGAGCATACATGTACCGTCTGGTGCTGGGGCTTTTGGATTCTAAAGGTGTGTCATCCTACATCCTTAAGGAACTGGTAAGTATGTGAAATGGAGTATTAAACATTATATTGATTTCTTGTTTGTGTTCATGCTGATGTTCATTTCGTTGTACTTTGCTTATGAAGACTGGCAATGACAAATGAGGAAATGGAAATTAAAGTTGTTTGAATGTAGCAGGAGGAACTGTGTAAAGCTTTTGAGTCTTCTTCCTCTTCTGTTAACAGTGTTTGGGATCAAAGTGTTCATTCCAAGTATTCAGAAATGATCAGTCTTCATTGTGGTATGTTGTTTTACATCCCAACAGCCTGGTTTTGTGTGTGTGTGTGTATATATATATATATATATATATATGTATTAGTTTAGCCTGTTGGTTAATATTTATTTGTTTTGATAACTGATTTTAGTTTGTTCTGTATAAAGTTTTGTTTGCCTCCCTTGTGATAAATGTCTTTTCCTTCTGTACTGTGACATGCATTCCAAAAATTTATTGTTTTCTGACCAAAAGCAGAAAATTCTTCCGCACACTGTATGTATTGACTATGTAGTACAGTGCCATGTGATCCCCCCCCTCCAAAAATATAAGTGTTGTTGTGTTTCATCACGCATGATTTTCACCTAACGTGTTGCTTTTGGACTGATGGTTGTTAGAGAGATGAATGTCACCATAGCCACTATCAGCAGTGAACTGCTCTTGATGGCCACAGTTTACCAGTTTGAAAAATGTTACAATGAAGGAAATTTTCTGTAATGTTTTCACATTTAGCTGGGCAGGTGGCAAGATGTGTAGTTGTGGAGGAGGAGACTGTATTGAAAAATGAACACAGTTTATGCATTTTGTTTTTAGTGTTTTTACAATGAAGAAGAATGCAGGCAGTATAAGTGAGATATTTAGGTCCTTTAGTGGGAGTAACAATAGATTATATTGGAAATTAAGATATTCATATTCATACCATGATCACTTCTGGAGTACAGATAGTAGGGGAAGAAGAGGCTGAGGAGTGCCTAACAACACATGGAAGGATCAGTAACGTGGACATTATTAACATGAAATATGCCTCATACTAGTAATCCTAGAGCATAATGACTGTCTTCACATTATGTAGGATACATTTGTGGCCTGTTTTTTGCTAAGCTGTGTGTATTTTTTTTTTATAGTACAGTTATTTTATTATCAGAACAATAAGGTGACTTACCAACAGTGTTACTTAGTTTTGCTTGTACAGCACATTCTCAGCAGCCGCAGAGTTGTGTTAAGGGAAAACACCACACTCTTCAAGACCAAGAGCTTACAGGATAAGGGGGTTAGAGGAACTGTGGCTGTATTAACACTGCAGGGCCCAGATTTTTTTGCTTGTTCACTTAACAGAAAAATTACAAAATTATTTAGGCTTCATAGCCATAAAATGTAGAACTAGGGTTGCAGAAAGAGATATTACAGCAAGAATATGGAAGGCAGGAAACTAGTTTGAGATGCCCTTGCGTGTTTTTTCTTGCCATATGAAGGTGGTTTGGTGTCAGAGCCACAGAGTTCATCTTGTTTTTACACACATTAAAATTACAGGTGCAGAATCCCAAATGATAAGGTTACAAAACTCAATACAAATGTGGGGAAAAGAAAGATGCTGAAAATTTATGTATGCTGGGAGATTACTATGTTTCTTTTCAGACTTGGCAGAGTCGTAGTGTGATTTTAAGCTAATGTACTTGTTTTATATGGATTCAGAGTTCTAGTTGGTTCAAATTCATAGAGAGTTTACTACATGCGAATTTAATAACTGTCCAACAAGATGCGACTTATTCAGTTTATTACTTTTCTGTAGGCTGCTCTACATGTTTCGGGTGTTGACACCCATCATCAGGAGCTCGTACAACTGTAATTACAGCTTCTGGTATTGATTAACTGCAAGGAGTAAAATACGCTGCTATTAATAAAAATATATAATTTAAAATTCTAGATTGGTCATATTGAATGTTACTAGCCTTGACGAATGTGATATGTAAAATAATGGTGGATGGTTAAAAGCAGTATTTTTAAATTATGTACAACAAAATATAAAATATACAACAACAAAATATATATATCGATACACACACACACAATTTAGGTTATGTCAGAAAATGCAATAAACAAAGTCAGTTAATACTGTCGTGTGTATACCTGATTTAGTTATTATAAAATACTTCGGGAATAACACTGTTGAGGTCAAAACAATAGTCTTTACACACCCGGATGGTAGTAGATTTATATAAAATTTACTACATGCCTTGACCTTTTACAGAGAAAGGCCTTTGCATATGAAAGAAGATCATGCCACCAGTGTGGTTCACGTTTCATTTGAAGATACCCATCCTGTGCCATCCATCACTATAATCATCGTCATTACTCTGTGTTGACCACCACATTAAAAGGTGATTATCCTTCTTAGGCAGGCAAAAAAATGATGATAACAGGCATTAAACTCCTAAATTGTTTTGTAATATTTTTGTCAGATATTCCAAGTCCAGTCTGAGTTACTAGATGACCTGCAGGCATCATCCCCATATAAACGACCAGTGAGAAATGTAATGAAGCGCAGTGAAGCACCTGTTGTAGAAGGAGAACGTCCACCCGCGTAAGTATTGTTGCTTCTTTACATGTCACACAGTTATTTTTTTTTTCTCATTTATTTAATAGTTTATATATTAGGCCATATTTCAGCCCATTCTGGATCTGTTTATTGGTTTACAACTAACATTTTATGTTCCTTATGGTTTATAATTCCAGGCAGTTGTATTGTTTCAGGTATCTGACGTTCCTTGCACGTGTTCAGTATCTTTCCTCCAACTGCCTTACGAATTCCTTACAACTCATGATTTTGATTTCCCGTTTCACTCATTCGAGTCCAGTGAATTCATTGTTTAACATTCTTTGTTGTCACTTTTTGCTGCATATTCATAGTTCTACAGCAGTGTTTGTTCTGTTCACTGCATGGTGCTGTGTGATACTTCTGTTACTTGTGTACAGTCAGTTTTGGTATAACTTGACAATTACATTCTTGTGAGACTCTGTGTTACAGAGAATTGAATTATAACAATAGGGTCATATCAGAAAAATTCATTCCTTCATCCAATGGTGTCTTCCTCCTCCTCCTCCTCC
>Ga0123355_10015972_pt1 | contig 11812 bp, 15 predicted proteins | sample TergutEmb28metaG_3_FD_89872 | JGI IMG/M metagenome (GOLD analysis project Ga0123355, IMG submission 89872) | Embiratermes neotenicus P1 segment gut microbial communities from Petit-Saut dam, French Guiana - Emb289 P1 | ecosystem: Host-associated > Arthropoda: Insects > Digestive system > Gut ...
AAACAAGTCGAAACATGTAGCTATATTTTTATTCATAATAAATAAATATTATATGTTGTGTTTGACGGAAAATATTTTCTTATTTGACTAAGTTCGATACACAACGGGATGATTGCATTCAGAGAATGCTCACTAAGTTTCTCCATGTCATGAGAAGTACAAGACGCCATTACAGTGTTCAATGTGGCTCACCTATTACAATGAAATATTACTTTCCAACATAATCCCAACACACCCCTCACACCCTGGCACAAGCTTAAAAACTCCACTGTCATATATATGTGGTTCTTGCATTCATAACCATTCATGAATAACCATTTCCACTTTCTCATTATTGTGGAATTTGTGACCGTCTGACCATTACTTCAGCTTCTGATATCAGTTCCTCCACTCATGCCTCATTTGAATCTGCCCTTGATGTGCTGGGCTGGCTGCTGCAGTCATGGCAGATGTCCACTCATTTTCAACCTGCTGCACCATCTTCTGACACACCACATTCTCACTAAGCCATCACCATGCACCTTTATAGACTGACAGTTAATTTTCAAAGGAGAAACATGTCTTGTCCATAACAACCAAACCACACTACAAACATTGCCACTGCACATCAGCTGTCACCTGAACAGCATGTTCCATGCTGCCCCTACTACACATGATACATAAGTCCATGGAGCACAGTCCTGCCTGAGAAGCCAGCAAGACCTCAACTACTCAATTACCTGCATTAGATGCAATCCGTAGGTTCACTACTGCATTCACAAGTGCTCGCCCTATCCTGAACCAGACCAACCCAATCCATGTCTCCCATCCTACTTATTTATAATCTATTTTAACATTATCCTTCAATTTATGCCTGGGTCTTCCAACTGGTCTCCCCATCAAAACCCTGTATGCACCTTCCCTGTCCCCCACAGATGCCACATGTCCACCCTATCTCACTCTTCTTGATTTGATCACCCAAATAATATTTGGTGAGGAGTACAGATCATACAGCTCCTTGTTATGTAGTCTTCTCAACACTCCCCTTACAGAGTTACAGGCTATGCAACCTTGCTAACTGGACATGGCCCATACAACCAGGAGGTAACGCACAGTGCACTGCTGCACCATTAGACAATTACCTGCTTAGCCTCTAGGTTCCTGGAACTCTCTAGTTCCCCAAGAAACACAGACTTTCTCATGATAGCCTGCATCGCGACATTCTGTCGCCCTCGCTTAGTCACTGAAGGGCCCCCATGATTCTGGTTGTGATTCCACACCACTTCAGCTGCTTCTTTCTCTCGGGCCTTCTCCAGGGAGCCTTGTGGCTTAAGAATGCCAGCACGTTTCTCTGCAACGGCAGAAGTACCAACTGTCAATACACAAGTCAGAATGTACGTATCACATTCACCTGACTGTAAGAACTGCAAAACTCAGAACATAAAATTCATGAATAAACAGTTAACACTTTTGTGAGAGCGAAGGTTCTCACAGAGGTGTTCTGAAGATTCAAGTCTTCTGGGATCTGACACTGATGTTTGAAACAATCATAATGAATACCACTGCCACTACCAAAGTTGTGCTGTTCTGTTGTTCACATGTCGCAGTACTCACCATGATCTGCAGGCGGTGGACTGTGGGGCCCAACAATGAGCAATGAATCATCAGGTGTGGAAGTGCCAGTAGCAGCACTGCCCCAGCTGTTGGTATCTGATGGAGCTGGTGATGGCAGCTTGGTCAGACTGAGTTCCTCTAATTCTCTGATCAGGTCACCAGGAGGTACCTGTTGACCGCCCACTGCTTCAAACAACATGGAAGATTCATCTGTACTGGGAGATGACCTGTAAAAGCAATATGAATGGTGTAGTAATGTAGAACATAACATGCTTCTGTTGGACTGGCATAACATCAATTCTCCACCTGTAGCACACCAACTAATATCAATAAGAAAACTAATAAATAAACAAATACAGAATGCAAATGTGATATTCCATGCATAACTAGACTTCACCAAAATTTTCAAAATCTCACAAAGCTGCAAGATGCATGTGTAAATGTAATGCCATTTATACCCATAAAAATGTATGGTCTTCCCTGTACCAATTTTCACAAAATTCTCAACTCAACAGCATTATGTAGATACCTACACTGGATGTCTGTGAGTATAGTACAACTGTCACTGAGCCGATTTTCACAAAACTCATGCTTGCTCTCCATCTTGAAACACTCCAACAAATGGTTCAGTCATTGATACTAAGTCACATATGGACAGATGCATGCATGTGATCTCCACATAAGGCATACTTTATTTCCTTCATATAGAATACCTGAAAATCCTTAATTTTTATTGTGGCTCTGTGTGTGTGTGTGTCCATAAAAGGCAGTTACAGTTAAAATTAAATACATAGTTTGTTCCTTCCTCTCTCAGTCAATTATGCATAATTTTCTAATACAAAAACTGGGATAAGATGAAACACAAATCTTTCTGCAAACTTAACCACTTATGGGTAAAGTCTTAAATATAATTCTGTATACTGTTTGTTTATTACAAACTTCTGCTGCATGTTTCAGTCATGTGACTGCCATCAGGGAGAAACATTATCACACTGGTTTACTGAAACATGTGGGGGATGTTTATAACAAATTACACACAGAATTGTTGGGATTTTGGGGTAAGCCTCTAAGTGCACAGTGATACAAAACAGTTGTTTAAGTTCCAATACCCATTTTGAGCAGAAACAAACCGTCATTCACTTTAAATTTCTGAATGTACTGCAGACACCAACTCACACTTTACAAGGGGACGTAAATTCAGATGGTAAATCATTCTTTTCAGAAAGTAAACATAAAAAATGTTCTTACAAAACATTATGCAATACATATGACGTTTCTTACAAGAGTTGGGTTTTTTAAAGCAGTGTTGCCAAAGATTCAAGCCTTCTGCGATGTGACACTGAGTCGTATAGCCAGTGGCTGCTAACATTTCAAAGGATCATAGTGCCTTCATCTTCAGGGTTCAGCAGACCAAGATGATTTCTTCATGCACTGCTTGACCCTTCCCAATGAAAAGTCAGAAACCACTCATGCCACGATGCAGTGTCACAACCCAGAAGGCTTGCATTCAGTAGATTCCTTGATCTTATGACAGACATCACACAACAGCTGATGCAGCAATACCTCCTGGTTACAAGATGACTGTTATCCTGCTTTAGCAGCCAAGTCCCGAATTCAAGGATGCGATTTGCTCGTAGTTTACTGAGGGATATTGGGTCCAGCTTCCAGTCATGGCAACTGAATCTGTAAATAACACCATGATGCATAATATAAAATTATACTAGTATGACATGAGCCTTCCAGGGAATGGAAGTGTAATGAGTGCTGCCATAAACAGTTCCTAAAGGTATGTACAGATTGTGCTGAATGCGTTTCAACATATCAGTGAAAACAATTTCTTAAAGTGGTGAAGTTCTTATACTGGAAATGTAAATAATGCATTCATTTTTTATCTACTTTTGTATTTTAATCCTACGCAATTATTTAAGCATATTTCAATTACAAATATCACAAAGGGACATCATCTGGACAACTTGGGTTCACAGTTCATTTAATGCCAAAAAAAAAAAAAACAACAATCATGAACACAAGTCATTATGAACCAGTCCCATGGACGTCCAGTCATATGCTACTGTTAAAGGCGCACTTTCAGCACTTTCTCCTTATGGGTGGTCTCATTACACAGGCCTGCAGTGCTCAGTCACAGGTCCTTATCACATGCCACAATTTTATGACTTGTGCTCCTTACCAACCATTATCAGGGTGATGCGATGGGCAGGGCAAGTTGCACACATGCGGAAAAAGAGAAATTTATACACAGCTTTTACAAGAAAATCTGTAGGAAGGAGTCTACTTGGAAAACCTAACTGTAGATTAGTTTCATCTGGCTCAGGATATAGGAAAGTGGTGAGCTCTTATGAAAATGGTGATAAAACTTTGGGTTGCTTAAAAATGTGGTAAACTTGCAGCCAGCTGAACATTTATGAGCTTCTCAAGGACTCTGCTCCATGGAGTTATTGTATAAAAACATGTATACACACGGGCCAGGAAAATACAGTAACTTAACCTTTCAGGATGGGTGCAGGAATGCACTCAGGGATTTGATGGCTGTGGTGAGGAAATGTTAGCCTGGTGCCCAGCAATGTCAATAACAACACATTTTATATTTTGCATTTATACTGCACTTTATGCAAATAAACATTATGAAACATTACAAAAGGGAAATCTGAACAAGTTAGGCACTACTGTTAAGATATGCAACATCACAAACACACAGGTGCGGCACCCAGCCTGCACGTTAGAAAATAACAAATATGGATACAGAATTCACAGGTTTATACGTGGGAAAGTAGTGTATATAACGTGTCAATATGGCATGTATCTGACACAAGTTTATGGTATATATCTGACACAAGTTTATGGTATATACCTGACACAAGTTTATGGTATGCACCTGACACAAGTTTAGGATATGTATCTGACACAAGTTTATGGTATGTACCTGACACAAGTTTATGGTATGTACCTGACACAAGTTTATGGTACATATCTGACACAAGTTTATGGTATGTATGACACAAGTTTATGGTATGCACCTAACACAAGTTTATGGTATGTATCTGACACAAATTTATGGTATGTACCTGACACAAGTTTATGGTATGCACCTGACACAAGTTTATGGTATGTACCCGACACAAGTTTATGGTATGTATCTGACACAAGTTTATGGTATGTATGACACAAGTTTATGGTCTGTACCTGACACAAGTTTATGGTATGTATCTGACACAAGTTTATGGTATGTACCTGACACAAGTTTATGGTATGTACCGGACAAAAGTTTATGGTATGTATCTGACACAAGTTTATGGTATGTATGACACAAGTTTATGGTATGTATGACACAAGTTTATGGTATGTACCTGACACAAGTTTATGGTATGTACCTGACACAAGTTTATGGTACGTATCTGACACAAGTTTATGGTATGTACCTGACATAAGTTTATGGTACATATCTGACACAAGTTTATGGTATGTATGACACAAGTTTATGGTATGCACCTGACACAAGTTTATGGTATGTATCTGAAACAAGTTTATCAACATTTAGTCTCAGCCCACTCAGAACTTACCTAAGATCACTGAATGATTTCTCCAACGGTATGAAGCCTTGCAGGTCTCGATCCTCTGGCAGGGGCAAGTAACTGTCTGCAACATATCAATGAAAGCACTACAATGTCATCATCAGGAAAACACAAATTTAAGACAACCAGAAATTAGACAGCACAAATTACAAAATACAGGAGATAAACATTAACACATCTCCCACACTTCTTAGACACCACCAAAAAATGTAATGGGGTCTCATAAAATACAAAGAAGTGTACAGAAAACCAAGAGAATCAAGGAAACATAAAATTAACTCAGCTTATCAAAAATCAAATTTGCAATTTAGTGAACGAGCAAAGAACACTGCCCCCAAATCTGGGAAATTTAAATGCTCGGAAGTTTTAAATATAAATAATAATACACAATATGGAGTACTATTTGATACAGAACATATATTTTTAAAATTCTACATTTTTGTATCAGCTGTGTCAGAACATTAGACCTCACCATTACAAAACCAGCACTGTCAGAACATTGGATCTCATCATTACAAAACCAGCACTGTCAGAATGTAATGATTCACAAAATTTAATGGACTGTATGAAGATGGGTGTAAGAGCTCAAACACGTAATAAATGACAGACATTTTTATTTTATAGTGCTGTCAGCATGTCACAGAAGATACCATCATAGTCAGGGCAACTAATGGGATGGCTTCAGACAAGTGTTCACAGCACAATTTAGACACCGCCCCATCACTCATTAGGGGACTGAGGAAAACCCCAAAAACTTCAGTCAGCATAACCACTGACTCAGTGGAGATTCAAACTGGGCACCACCCAAATAAAAAACAGAAGCCAACTTGCGACTGGCAGATGATGATGATGATGATAATGATGGTGACATGTTACTTACATTTGTCAGTAGTAAAATCAGCCACAGCCTTCTGGAGCCCATTAAGCAGTTTACAGAGACTAGGCCAGATCTGAAGTCGACTTGTAAATGCTGAATCTTGTAGAACTTTAGGATCAAGTCTAATCCAGTCCAAAGTCAGTTTAACTGGAAAAGAGCAACATGAATTACCTGGAGAATATGACAAGACAGAGCATAAAGTAAACCAGTCAACTGCAATTGATTGTAGTGGCCTGTTTCAAACAGCATGTGCTGGGAGATGGTTCAAACACTGCAGGAATCTGATGCCTCAGTCTTCAAGGATCAAAGTGTCTGATGTCCACAGGCCTTCCAAAATAATGGTGCACTGTGTCCTATTTGGACAACTTTTCACACTCTGTCACAATACCAAATCCTGTCACAAATATTCACCACACCAACTACGATGACACACAATACTGATGTACTTGTGACCACAAGGTATGTACTTACTTGCAGGCAGAGCAAAGTATTCCAGAAGGGCATCTCCTTCCTTTAGAGTGTATACAGGCAGTAAATAAACACTCAGAGATCCTGCCATGAGGTCCAGTACAAGGTGTTTAACTCTCTGTTCATCACTTGACAGCTGATCATCACTAAATGTCATCAGTTTGTCTGAATCAACACAGCTTCCAGCATGATGTAGAGCAAAGAGGTTGATAGCCAGCATCTGAAAGTTCAGTGATTCCTTTAAGATTTGACGTTCTCATAGCAGTGATGCAAAAGAGGTACCTTCTGTAATGTAACTTGTGCCATTAGGCTTGCAATTCTAGATATTTCGAAAGATCATGGTGACTCTATCTTCAGAAGCAAGCTGTCCAAGAAGAATGACACTGCGATCCTTCAGAAGATTTGGAATTACGCACCCAACAGCATAGCATCATATAGCCTAGTCGCTAGTACCTGGACCAATTTCCATGATGTCAGACTCTCTGTGGCAACATGGGCCGTCAGGGTTGTTGTCAGTGTCTTTACATACTTCTCTGCTTCTTGCATATCTGAACTGTTATGTAGCAATCCATGGAGCTTAAGGAAGACAGCCACATACTCTGACACAGACAGCTTGTTCCTACCGTCCACATTTAACCTGCAATAAAACAGACAAGTGCAGTTGTACAGACATGCCACAGTACCAAACATGTTGAATTTCTCCAAACCAAACTAAGAAATGCTTACTGTTCTTCAGCACTTTTGTTTAATGTGCGAGAGAGGTTGGTGGCTGCAGCTGGAAAGAAATGACGAACGGCAACGCTGCGAACATAGTGGAACACTGTGCTCAGTCGATCTCCACGACTAGCTTCAAGCAATGCAAGTTGGTTGTAAGGCTGCCCACTGTTTGGAGCCAACTGTACTGCATGCCTGTCAATAAAACAGAAACATACTGCAATAATCAGATCTGTATATGCAGACATGTTCCATGCATAAATTCAATCATGTCCAACAATTAAAAACAGGAGCAAATGCACTCCTGTATGCAGCATTAAAGCGATGATTCATATATACCTACAGTCTGTCCACTGCATATGCAATTCAATATATGAGTGATTTCCTTGCAATCTCTAAGCTTCATGGACCTACTCACCCCTTCCAGACATCTACCGTACATGAACACTTTGCTGCAAGTGCTATTAACAGCAAAATGCTGACTGGTGTTGGGTTTAAATGAACTACAAATACACTCTCATGATTGTGATGAATTCTGAGGTAATTCCATATTTTAATTACTAATATTCCATAAGTTCCTTGAACAAAACGCATGCTTCACATTGCACTCCAATGTTCATGACAATACTACATCCCACTTAAATACAAATGTAGAGACTCTACTTTATTTTTATTCTGTAGGTTTTAATACTACCCTAGTCCTTCTTTCACTTTAACCCAAAACACATACACTTATAAAAAGCCAATATACAGCCTACATAAGAACCAACCTGTAAAACATTTCAGCCTGGCGATTCTGATTCCTGTAGCGAGCAATATCTCCCAAGTGGACCAAGCAGTGCTGGCAGATGTAGTAACACGAGTTCTTGTGCGGCTGAGTCAAGTGATCAACTCTTCGCCACAGTTTGCCGTTCCCATACACAGATTCCTTTCTGTAAATGAAACAGCTCAATTGACCTCACCTCTATCATGTACCACAGATAACAACTGGTGCACCTATATGGCTGCATGGCATGGACAGGGACAGCTCTATCTTTACCTGTATTACTGGGATAGCAGTTAGTATAGCAACTTGCTATGGACTGGACGGTTTGGGGATCAAATTCTGGTGCGGACGAGATATTTGATACCAATCCAGACTGGCTCTGCGGCCCACACAGCCTCCTATACAATGGGTACCAGGTCCTTCCTGGGGGTTAAGTGGCCAGGGCATGGCACTGACCCCCTACCCCCATCTAAGTGGCGAGGTTAAAGAAAGAGTAGAGCTATACTTCTACTTCCCCTTCAGGCCTTCATGGCCTGTTCTAGGGTGAAATTTACCTTTACCAACATACAGACACGATGACCAGAAGTTCTTGAACTGTATGTGTGCAACTGCCATTTAAAAACATAAGCCGGTCTTGTGATGACTCAGTGTGGTTTGGTACACTGTCTAGATCCTGTTGCTGTTTTCCAGTCAGTTCTGATGTGTCTTATTATGGAGTAAAGACAATTCTTTGTTTGAAACAAGGTGTGCATCTGCGATTTTGTAAAACATGTTGCCAGGTCTAATGGCGTACCAGTAATTCTAGCTGACCATTTTATGGCATCTATAAGAAGCAGTGTTAAAGAAATGCCAGAGACTTCAGGGGGAACACAGTTCGTTTCTTCATTACAGTGCTCCCTGGAACACAGCTGATTTCTTCACGACAGTGCTTCCCGGAACACAGCTGATTTCTTCATTACAGTGCTACCTGGAACACAGCTGATAACTTCATGACAATGCTCCATGGAACACAGCTGAATTCTTCATGACAGTGCTCCCTGGAACACAGCTGATAACTTCACAACAGTGCTCCCTGGAACACAGCTGATTTCTTTATTACAGTGCTCCCTGGAACACAGCTGATAACTTCACGACAGTGCTCCCTGGAACACAGCTAATTTCTTCATGACAGTGCTCCCTGGAACACAGTTGATTTCTTCATTACAGCGCTCCCTGGCACACAGCTGATAACTTCATGACAGTGCTCCTTGGAACACAGCTGAATTCTTCATGACAGTGCTCCCTGGAACACAGCTGGTTTCTTCATGACAGTGCTCCCTGGAACACAGCTGATTTCTTCATTACAGTGCTCCCTGGAACATAGCTGATAACTTCATGATAGTGCTTCCTGGAACACAGCTGATTTCTTCATGACAGTGCTCCCTGGAACACAGCTGATAACTTCATGACAGTGCTCCCTGGAACACAGCTGATTTCTTCATGACAGTGCTCCCTGGAACACAATGCTCTCCATCCACAAGTTTCCTGCTCAAAACAAAATTCCAGTATTTTCACAGGCACCGCTAACGCACTAACAGCTCTCCAGCAGACTCTCTTCCTATTCCCAAAGCTGACAATTAATTTAAAATGTGTCAATTTGATTTACCAGAAGAAATAAAAGAAAAAACACTGCAGCAACTAACACAAATTTCTTCACGACTCTATATGTCATGCTGGGGAAAAACAGAAGTGTCACAGGACTGGTATTAATACAGACGGGGCTATTTCATAGCAGGATAGTGTTCAAGAACATCTATATTGTGCATATTGTTTTACTTTTGTACTGTTGTACTTCATGATTCTTTGATATTTTTGAACAGAAGTCATCACATTCTGTGTAAGGAAGACAATGAATATAATTGAAACTAAGTTATCAAACAGACTGGAAAGTTTACAGCGATATACAGGCATGTCTATATTGTTCAATGTTGTGTCCATTCCTGTTATTTTGTTTAGAGATTCAAAAGGAATAGCCACTTAGGTATCTGGAGAGCAGGACTTCTCAGTAAATGTGTTAAACTGTCTTCATTTATGACTGTTCTTAAGTCAGGATACGTCTTGCCAATTACACTTCTCATCCCTTACAGTTCACCAAATTTTTAACCCTGAAACATAAGTGTGCTGACTTCCTTTTATAAAGTCAATAAATCTGCCAACAAAGAAATACATGTTCACTAACATGGAAGGTGCTCACTTAACTAATGATATGGTGTACATGAATTGTCTGAAAGCAACTGAATAGCTGACCTGAACATGCAGTGGGCCATATGCCTGGTTGAATCGCAACTGAAATCCATGTTTCTCAGTGTTATTGAAATGCAATATATATCACACCATAGTGGCACAAAGCACAGCAATTATAATGCACTATCATTATTATTCACAAGGTGTATGCAAAGATCAATTTCAAAGACATGTACACTCTGGCAAGAAGTGAGTTACCAATGGGAAAGCATGCATGATATGGACTGTCAGTACTGGGTACAGCTGTTGTACACAGATGTCAGTGGGTCCTGGCACTGCACGGTACATAGTTTCTGGTACAGCTGTTGTACACAGTTGTCAGAGGGTCCTAACATTGTATGGTATGTAGTTTCTGGTATAGCTGTTGTACACAGATGTCAGAGGGCCCTGGCATTGTACAGTATGTAGTTTTGGTACAGCTGTTGTACGCAGATGTCAGTGTGTCCTGGCATTGTACGGTACAGTTTCTGGTACAGCTGTTGTACAGAGATGTCAGTGGGTCATGGCACTGCACAGTACGTAGTTTCTGGATCCAGTTTCATATATCTTTATCCCTCAGCACTGTGGATCAAAACCCAAATCTTGTCAAAAATGGATATATGTGTTTTGGACAATACACTCCTCACATGGACCACACAGTTTCTATGCCCCTTACTCAAGAGAATGCAGCTGACCTGCTCAGCTTGTGTAATACTTGCTATGACAGTTGGCAGAAAACACATAGATCCTGCCAAAAAATTAGTCTCCATCACTGCATGAACAGTTATTCTCATTTATAACAATGCCAAATTCAAATTTATGCACAGCTCTAACCATAAAAAAAAAGATGTGCTATTTCACATGCACAAAACACAACTGCACTCTAGCCAAATGTATTTTTAATTGGAATTTATTGGCTGATGGTCACAAACACAAGCGATGGCTGCCCTTCCCCAGCACGAACCACTGCCGAGGTCAACTGAAAACTTCACAGTCAGTGCCTGTACTACGTCTTGTGCAAAAGATAAACCATTACCTTCTGAATGGAAGGTCCAAATCAAATGCCGTGCAGATCTCCTGCAGCAGTGTCAAGTAAAAGCCACTGGCTGCCTCCAGGAACCAAGATAACATGGCTTGTGACTCATTTCGTTTTGGATTCTGAAGTGAGAAACAATCAATGCAACACCTGTAACTAGATGCAATGCTACCCTTGCCATGGCATCTGCTAACCAATCAGGCTATTGGGCTACATGTGAGATGATAGCAAAGTATAGACAGTCTGTGACTTACCAACACTCTACATACAAACAAGACCCCATGATCCCTGATTATTCATAAAAATCAAGACCTCTGGCCAAATGGTGCTTATTTACAAACAGGCAATACAAGCAGGTACTATGTACTACAGTCCACCATACAAGCAGGTACTATGTACTACAGTCCGCCATACTAGCAGGTACTATGTACTACAGTCCGCCATACGAGCAGGTACTATGTACTACAGTCCGCCATACGAGCAGGTACTATGTATTACAGTCTGCC
>Ga0123355_10015973_pt1 | contig 11812 bp, 4 predicted proteins | sample TergutEmb28metaG_3_FD_89872 | JGI IMG/M metagenome (GOLD analysis project Ga0123355, IMG submission 89872) | Embiratermes neotenicus P1 segment gut microbial communities from Petit-Saut dam, French Guiana - Emb289 P1 | ecosystem: Host-associated > Arthropoda: Insects > Digestive system > Gut ...
AGCAGACCGGGGCATGAACCTGTGGCTACACAGCAGCAGACCGGGGCATGAACCTGTGGCTACACAGCAGCAGACCGGGGCATGAACCTGTGGCTACACAGCAGCAGACCGGGGCATGAACCTATGGCTACACAGCAGCAGGCCGGGGCATGAACCTGTGGCAACACAGCAGCAGACCGGGGCATGAACCTGTGGCTACACAGCAGCAGACCGGGGCATGAACCGACACTGCACGTACACTACGTTGTCATAGACAAAGAGGATAACACATGTTATATGCACGGTTCTTTACCATCTGCACACATCCCCACCGACTTTGTGTAAACGAGATATCGGCCCTTACCTACACTAATACTAATAACTGTTCTGTGTTATATCGTATCTATATAGCGTCTCTGATAAATTGCATCCAACCTGATGATGGCCACAGCAGCATTGGCCGAAACATGTAGTTGATGTTGATAAGTTATATACACCTGATAATACAGTTGTGTTACTACTGCTATATCCTTATAGAATTATTACTTAGTATGGTTTCGGTACAACTAAGGGTTCCGAAGAACGTGTTAATTTTCAATACTGACATTAATAGTTTCTGCATAGTTAAGCATTTCGGCATCAAAGCGTGAGGGAACAGAGGTACAGCTCCACTAGTTTCTGTGAGTTGTGAGTTTAATGCACCTGGCCACCTTGCCCCTGCGAGGTGGACAGACCCCAGTATTAGGTCTAATGCGATAGCCAAATGAATTTCTGCCCCCTGCCGGAGTGCAATCTCGGACCTCAAATTAGTTATTATATTTGCCTAGCTATTGGCAGGGGCAAGAGATTTTTCTTCTCCGAAAAGTCCAGACCGGCTCTGGGACCCACCCAGCCTCTTAATGAATCGATACCGGGGTTTTATCCCAGGGATAATGCGGCCGGAGAGTGTAGTTGAATGTACATGCCGAGGCTAATGATGAGTGTACCTTTGCCTGTATACCACGTATATGCCTTCGTTACGTGGAGGGGGAAGCTTTACCTTAGTGTACTTTTTACCGAGATATAACAAGTCAGCTGGATGACAGTAAGAAAGAGAGAAGGTTATGGTGTGTAAAAGAGGAAGAACTAGATTGAAATCCTTTGAGAACTGGCTGTGGAAGAAGCTGTGAACCTGTGCAAGGCAGACTAAGCATTGAATGATAAGTAAGTTCTTTGTGAATCCTATGTTTATTGGACGGTGCATCATCTTGATAGTTGAATAAAGAGAGACCAACTTGATGTCACTTGCTTTATTGTTTCATTATTTAATGCTCAACATGTTTCGGATGTTAATGCATCCATCCTCAGGAGCTTGCGTCTTATATTTTGAGTTATTTCGTGGGTTACATTGATCTGGTTCGATGTGTGTTGGAGTTACGTTGTGGTATGGCTGTGGTGGTGTGGTATCCGTATGCAGGCTGAGGCAGTACCTCAGCCTGCATACGGATACCACACCACCACAGCCATACCACAACGTAACACCAACACACATCGAACCAGAGCAATACACCCATGAAATAACTCAATAGATAAGTCGCAAGCTCCTGAGGATGGGTGTTTTAACATCCGAAACATGTTGAGCATTAAATAATGTAATAATAAAGCGACATCAAGTTGGTCTCTCTTTATTTAACTACTAAGTTCTTTGTATATATAGCGACGCTCTTTCAAGTACCTGGTGGCCAATTACAGATTCAGTGCGGACACAAAAACAACCAACATAAATTTTGTAGTATTCATTTACGTGCATCATATGACAATTTATGATACAATAACCAAAAAAATGCACAATTTTGTAGTACATAATTTTACAATTAAAGTTCTAAAACTCCTACTTTTTCGATTCTTTTTGAATCATCCTCAGGGAGGAAATGTCATTTGCATAAAACAAGAATTGCGTTAATTACATTAATTCGTGGAATACACAAGGATAAATTTGCCCTTTAGCCGCGCACCCTATATAAATGTAACAAACAAATTTTCTCGTGATAAACGAGAACGAGGGAACAGTGAACGTTATAACGAAGAGCTATTTCCTCACACCTTTCGAGGTCCCAGCATTTCAAGACAGAAACCCCGAGTTTAGGTTGATTGATGTGACAGACCGCCGTTGTACTGCAGCCTGACAGACAAACGCATTGACTCGGATCTTCTGGATGAATGACAAAACTCTTTTAAAATTCGCCAAAACGAAAATATAATCGAGATCGAGAAACTGATCATTCAACCTGAGTGACGCGAGAATCAGGAACTTAAATCTGTATGAATCTCCACTACATTTTGGTACAACAGCATCTTCTTTTAGGGGATCGTTTCTGTGCTATGCACACGCATTGTGTAGGAGTGTTTGGTTATTTAATAACCATCTCTCAGATGCTCACATTGTATATTGAAGCTTAAAGTTGAATTAATATTTAAGAATTAATTTCATACGTCACAAAAAACTGTGTTCTAGATTACAAAGACCATTCACTGAATGCTGTTCATAAAAGAAGTGTAAAACGAAATGTGTAGACAAAATAAAAGCTTTTTGATTTTAATGACAGGTGTATTTGACGGACGATGGGCTGTGCTGTCTGAATGGAGGGGGAGATGGCCATAAATGGGGAGTAAAAAGTTTTATAAAGCGGTCGTTGATCTGTGTTTCAAAGAGCTGTAGTACGGTCTTGTATTGTGGGACGTGGCTCTGACTCGCTGGTCCATGGATCACTGTCTATTCAAGATGAAGATGACAAGTTCTTTCGAAACGTCCGGAGCAGCTTACCTAGCGATTCAGCGTAACATCTCAGAAGGCCGGAATCCTCAGTTATACGGCTGTGAGAATTTCAAAACCCGTACACTACTTGTCCATTTACCTGAAAAAAAACGAAGGAAAATCACGTCGAATGTTTTCAGGATGTATAATACAAAAGGCGAGATATGAGCTCAATATTTAAAATATTCACGTTCTCCAATGAAAAAATTGGCTGAAGGACGTAACTCCTATCCCGAGGCTCCTTCCCTTTCTTTAGGAAAGTCAGTAGGTCTAAGACATCACCAAGTTTTCGTTGTCGCTCTGGGTGGTTCGCTGTTTAAATTTAGGAAATTCGATCGGTTTTACTAAAATCGATCTCAGACATACCGTATGAACACACCGCAACACCGTACTTTGCAGTTTAAGCGCCAATAACAATACGGCTGATGCTTGAACTTCTGAGGTGGGAGCGACACTTTGTGCATGCTTCTAAAATTGTGTGTTTTAGTAGACGTTCGAGAAGTCTGCAGATTTCGGAGATATTTTTCTATGTAAAATTTAAAGAAACAGAATGACTGCTGTTATAAATTCTAAATTATCTGTCGGTTTAATGGCGATAGCTAATGCATTTTTGTAACAAATCACGTCAAGTTTGTTGTCAGAAATATAAACAGCGATGCACACGCATTTAAAATACTGTTCATAAGTAAACCAATACCAATCTGAATACCAGTATCAAACTTTGAATTTCTGTCAGATTTATCGCAGACGGAATTCTTTTCATAGCTCGACAGCCCTTAGTAAACCATGGCCTCCTCACTTTGGAGTTTCCGCGATCACACTCACACATACCACACTCGGTAAGACTCCTCTGGGCGAGTGATCGGCCCGTCGCAGGGACCTCTACCTGACGACACACAACACTCACAAGAGCCAGACCTCCATGCCGTCAGCGGGATTCGAACCCGCAATCCCAACAAGCGAGCGGCCGCAGACCCACGCCTTAGACCGAGCGGCCACTGGGATCGATCATAGACGGAATAGGTATAATTATCTAAGGAACGATTTCTTTAGGGTAAAATAATAGTAATCTCTGCTTATTAATATTGAAAACTCGGGTGTGAATTATTCTTCGAACTGCCTGAACACAGTATTTGGGAAGAAACACGCCGAGTAAACGTACGTATGTTTTGCGTTTCGCGTCAATTGCTTGAAATATGACAGTATAATGCGGGCTGCGTAAAGGAGTGAAGATTTTCTGACATTTTAGGCAAATATTCCACTTGCCAACTTCAGGTTAATGCACCCAGGGTCTATCAACTACAATGCCTGGGAAATGTCGGTTAGTTCTCACATCTCTGTGCGGCCTAACCCCAAATTCCGACTCAACACACTGAACACCAATCGCTAAAGCTTTAGGATTAGAAACATAACACAGGGTGAGGCAGACGTGCTGGCATATTTTGAAAAGCTGTAATTGTGGGTGTAAGTTTTAGTGTCAGCCATTCCTCAAAGTTAAAGAGGAATTGTTACAGTTTTTAATGGTTACGTAAGAAATAGTCTACACAACAAAATTTAGCAAACGCTTAAACCTTAGGTATGGCGATCATTTCTTACTTAACCATTAGACTGATAAACGCAACGGAAATGTCCAACCTTAAAATTGTTACAGTTGTGTTTACAGACGACACGCCAGTCTAAGGTAGAACTGTGGTCGCTGCAGACATGTAAATATTATTAAAATATAAACTGTGTCAAAACTTTTCTGCCTCACCCTGTACGTAATTATTGTGTAAACAAGTATGAGCCTCTTTTTGTTCTGTATTTTCGGATATAAAGAATCATTCGTATTTCAGTCTGGTAGCTCAGTATATTTGGAATTTCAGGATTAACCCCTTGCAGCACTAAATTCATTTCAATGGTACCAAACAGTCGATTTCCACCCTAAAAAAAACACCGAATGTCTATTACAAGTAAGAACTGGTTAATTCACTTATAGGGGCAGTGTTGCTGTTTGTTGTGAAAATCATACGAAACGCGTACATACATATTTCATACAACGTAGCAGAGATTCAGGGTTTCGTAGTGATAAATGCAGCTGGTTTATGTAGTATCCATTGTGCTTTATGGAGTTAAGAAACTTTTTTCCCGCAAGAGTGAATTGTTTTTGAAGTTAAAACTCAGAAGGCGACAAGATTCTATCGGTATGCCATTACATTGCCGTATATGGAGTGTAAATAATCTGACGAGTGGAGCTAGTAGCTAGTAGCTTCCTGAGAGGCGCGATCGTAGTACAGGCTGATTCGTCTAAACTTGCAACCAAATTGAAAGAAGTAAAAAAAAAAAAAGTTTTCGAAAAGAAACAACGGAAGTTCGAATTTGTTAACTGACATGATACGTGATTGACAGGTGAGGCATTTTAGACGCCTTTCGCAAAATTGCGAAAGGCGTCTATTACTGTATCAGTATGAGCAAGATAAGGCGACTTCGTTTTGCTTAATGTTTTTCTCTCCGCATCGAACAACTCTGTCTCCATTGGAGGGATTTTCATGGCATTTAATAGTTGAGAGTTTTTCGAAAATTTTGCGAGAAAATTCAAGAGTTGTTACAATCTGACAGGCATAACGAGTACTTTACATGAAGACCAATACACACTTATGATAATATTTCGCTCAGTACTTCTTAGGGCGGGCAATGATTCAGACAGTAGTTATAGAGAAAATCAAAACACACACTTCATGCTGATTGACTTTTTTCGAAAATCGTGCCGTTTTTGAGAAAAAATCGAAAAATATTGCAGAGCCTTTCAGACCACAGATGATAATATGACACGTGGGCATTGCATGCTGGGTACCTAAGGCTGCGTACACACACACACACACACACACTCACACACACACGCACACACACGCACGGAATATGTAAAACTTACTACTCTTCCACGGCAACAGTGGTTACGCGAACGCGCCTCAAATTTGCCTTTATACTTACATTGCCTAAACTGTTTGTATTAAATTCAATTATACAAATTTTAAAACCACATATTACACCTACCTAGAAATAACAGACCCATGGTAGGGCGCCTGTATAAACCAGTAGAGAAGCGTTTCGGTTTCCAAAGAAACCATCATGAGTGTCGCTTGTGACTGTTCTGTAATGTTGATTATTATCATATTAATACCTTAAAATGTATCCATATCAGGGCTGGGGGAACCTTTTGAGGGCGCTTGCCCAAACTGTCTGTAAATTTCGAAGAAATTCCTTCGCGTACCCATGGGAGTTCTTAAGAGCAAAATAAGGTATTGGAACCTTCCATAATTAGTATTAATTATTGCAATATTATTAATTATTGCAATATTATAATTATATTTTATTATTAATGAATAGGGTAATTACCGTAGTTCTAATAAAGGTCTCCCCGAGGAATGCGACAAACAACAAAATGTAGCAGTAACTGGGGCTGCTACTACTTCCTGTTTGAAAAGAAGGTTATAAAACTTGTCCAATGTCACGTATTCACCCAGTCACCGCCAAGCCGGTACCCCAGTGATAAACATCCAGTCAACACTTCGCGCCGATCCCGATTTGAGTAAAAATGTTTCATTGCAATGTTATTTAGTACCAACGATAATTCACATACAGTCTTTACGTAGTCATATATATGTGTGTGTGTATACACATATTCTTCACAATATACAGACGCTGTTCGGGCAAAAGAAATAAACAAAGTAGGACAGCAGAGATTGCCGCATGCCAAGGAAATCTTTCTACGTGCCATTTTGAGCACGCGTCCCATGGGTTTGTCAGCCCTGGCCTATTTTAATATTTAAGACATTTAAAATTATATAAAGGAAATGAGTATTCACGCGTTTGCTTGGATCCAACTAGATGTCTTGTTTCATTCCATTGTTACAAACTGTGTTTTGTCTTCACTTTATTGTATAACAGACCTATTACAACAGATGTGCCTCAGTCCAGAGCGCTGTCGCCCGGGCGAATAAGTTTTGTATGTTGTCACCTAATGTTTATGGATCCTTATAACGCATCTTAGTTCTTGCAACCCATATGGTGGCAAGGATCTTTAGATTATTACTGTATTTCTGGAAAATTTGTGCACCCCTGTATTATAATAATTTGTTGCTGACAGCTCCTTGTTGACGCTTTTTTGTTCTAGTTCTGTTTGTAGGTATATTTATTTACGAATTTCTTAGGGCAATCTTGCCTTATATTTACCCTACTCACTTTTGTGCATGGGTCTTTCTTTTAGTTTTGCCAGTATTCTCCATATTTTGGCCGCTATGCACAGTAATAAGAAGGTCAGTAGCCAAAAAGGAAGATAGTGTAAAGAAATAAGTGCAACATATTTAAACGCTGCAAGGAAATTGAATAAAATTGTATTAATAATTCATTAATTTTCAGTTCAGTTCGTGATCATTAACATGCTAGTAAGAATACAGCAGCCTTAAAGTCAGTCAGACAGACAGCACAGAAACAGAGCAGAAAATATCCCAAATAGCTCCCCACAAATGAAAACACACAGAAAAAATAGAATAAGAACAAATCACATCAGCTAACGGATGGGGTGACTAATATTAGCATAGTTAAAACAATAGCAAATCCAGGACCAAAACGCGAAGCAAATAAGCAGAGCATTGAAGTTAGATTGAAAAAGCAATCCCGTTACAGGCCCGGACAGACCCTGAGGGTTTCAGGAAGTTGAGGCTCCCAGATTTCAAGACATTCGGCACATGAAGGTGGTTAGATTGTCAGCCCTACGCACCGGCCGCCTTTACCCCCCAGGAAATATTTCTGGTACTCATTTCTGTTAGAAGTTGAGACGACCCGAAGGTCATAGTGCGGCCGGAAGGATTATGTCAATGAAAAATTCCAATGAAACCATAGGGAATCGAACCTGCGACCTTCCGGCTTGTAGCGCAGTGCCTCAACCAACTGCGCTACCGCGTGCCCCTAATTTGATTCAAGCTTGAGCCTGCAATCCGGACACCACTCCAGCCTAACTGCACCTAACCTCCAACATACAGCAAACCAAGAACGATACGACGAATGTGGTAATTAACATCATAGTCGCGAGCTCCTGATGAAGGGCTTAGTAATAACCGAAACATGTTGAGCCTATAAGAAGTACAATAGAATACGAAGTGACATCTAGTTGGTTTTTTATTCTCCAGTCTTCATGGATATTTTAGACGGATACTTGTGATTTTTGTCGTGATTCTTCATTGACCATTCTATCAAGAATGTTCTTATCGAACTACAAACTTCGAGCCAGATGACTGTAACAAAATACATTCGTTCTTGGTCTCCCATCTTTTCTATTTCCTATTTCTCTTAGTGGATCTTTTCCCAGTTCTGCTCCATCGTCCTCGGAAGGAAATGGTTCCGTCTGTGTGGCACTTTTTTTCTCACACCACGAAAAGAATTCTCAAAGGAAAAATCATGGAAGTGTCTTGATTGCGTTTTCGGTTTTCTCTCCCCACAAACATTCATTCTGTCGCTGTTGGGTTCTTTTCTCGTTTCGCCTTCTCTTTGACTGCTGAACTGAGCGCCTTCTTTGTTCAAAGTTCACACAACCCCTGATTCAAATACTGTACCACGGACTGGCCTTCGTAAGTTAGAACAGCGGCCACTTGACAAGTTCTGACTGAGCAGTGCAGTTGCCTCAAAACGACTGATTACAGGCTCTTGCACCTGTGAAATGAGAACCAACAAAATGCACACTTTTTACATTAATGTTTTAATTTAACTGTAGTGTTTTCTACATGTTTCGAACATTCAAGTGTTCATCCTCAGAAAGACTTCTACATGGGGTTTTATGGTATTTCTTTCACGCATCCATATAATCAATTAGGTCGATGCCAGGATGTGCTTGATACTGCCAGTGACCAGACTTCTTATATGGATGCATAAAAGAAATACCACGTACAAGTCTTCCTGAGGATGAACACTTGGATGTTCGAAACATGTAGAAACACTAAAGTTGAATTAAAACATTAATGTAAAAAGTGTGCATTTTTTGGTTCTTGTTACACATGTATATCACAATGCACTGTTCAAAGAACGTAAAGGCTGTGGTAAATGTTACCATTCAGGATACAAAAATGTTTTTTTGCTTCTGTATATTACATAATGTGTGGAATGGATATAGAGATCCGCACAGTCTTAACTTGATGGAGATGATTTTTCAGCCTACGTTACCAATTACCTGTGTGGCCACAATTTCCCATCTCGGACCAAGTGAAATTTAGTACAGAAAATTCGAAAAGTCTTGAAAGCTATTCGTACATAGAATATTCAAATTTTTTGGCATGTCACGCTGGGCCGTTGGGCAAGATGTCTCCGGCTGTTCGAAAGATCGTAGTTCCGTCGCCTAGAGGATGTTCGGGATGCACTTGAGCTGCTTGACTTTAACTTAGGAGGCGCTGTGATCTTTGGAACGTAGGGCACTACTGGCCCAACAACAAAATGTGGCATCCCTGAAGACCTGAATCTTCAACAACACCGCTGTGAGGAATTGAGATCTTGAATTCGCAACTAATTTCTATTGGAAATAATTCTGTGCTTTTGTAGCTCTTACGCTTTAAGTGACAATAAGATATAACGAAGGCATTGTTCAGTTTTCTGTAACACAGAATGTAAATAAACTTGTCAGTGCACGTGCTCGCTGTAGAGTGCTTAAAATAGTTACATTTGTATTCATACGTTTAAAGCCGAAATGTGAAGGAAAAATGGCACACAGTTATCTTAATTTATCAGCACATTCCCTTTGTATAAACATTTGCCACAGGATGTCGTCAGATATTAAAATGGATATTGGATGAACAGAATCGGAAACTGCGAAATTGACTGAAATGGCTAAGAATGTGGAACAGTTCTGGATCTCTTGCATACGCTGGTGAACATCTCAATACATCGACTGGCTGACTGTCACGTTTTCAATGGGAAATCTGTAGGTTAACGTGCAGTTAGTTTAGGCTACGAATGATTGACACACTGTCGCTTTACACAAAGGAACGTCGTAGCAAATGTTTGTTAGGAATGAAACTCTTAATTATAAGTATATTTTGTCAAAAACCTGTATTTCTTACTTACTTAGTCCAAGGGGGTAGAGTTCTTCTTGAGCAGGTAGACGGTTCTCAGCTAGTCAAGAAAATCTACGCATTTTATGGAACCCGAAGGTTCATTACCGCATTCACAGGTGCCCGTCATCTGTCCCTATCCTGGGCTAGCTCGATCCAGTTCACACCCCATCTCACTTCCTGAAGATCCATCTTAATATTATCCTCCCATTTACACTTGGATCTTCCCAGTGGTCTCCTTCTTCAGGTTTCCCCACTAAAACCCTCTATATACTTTTTCTCTCCCCCATACGTGCTACATGCCCCGCCTATCTCATTCTTCTCGATTTGATCACCCGAACAATATTGGGTGAAGAGTACAAATCATTAAGCTCATCATTATGCAGTTTTCTCCTCTCCCCTATTACCTTGTCCTTCTTAGGCCCCAATATTCTCCTGAGCACCCTATTCTGAAACACCCACAGCCTACGTTCCTTCTTCGGTGTGAGTGACCAAATTTCACACCCATACAAAACACCAGACAAAATTGTAGTTCTTTGTATCTTAATCTTTGAAGTTTTAGATAGCAACCTGCAAGACAAAAGATTTTGTACCGAATGATAGCAAGCACATCTATTTTCTAGGTTTCGTACTTAAAATATTTATTTCTGTATAGCATAAAGTTTATTGAAATTTCAGTGGGATATCACCGTTGTCGGCATCGTTATTGATTTTGAAACATGAAGTCGACTGAGAAAACAGACTTTGGGACTCCTTTTGTAAAAACCTCGCTTCAGTAGATTGGAAAATAAATACGTTTTGTTAAAGGCCTGCATTTCGTGAATAGAATGCTATATTTCTACATTTCTTGCAGCATTTAAAGCCAATACTCTACCATTTAATGTGACACTTCAACATAGACATCAATATTTTTGACACAGTTCTGCAACCTGGAAGACCCAGACGTTTCCTAAAGAAGTCAGCAGGAACCGTGACAAAAGGGTCTCGAATTTTTTGTTTGAGTTTATCAAGGATTCTTGGTTTTGATCAGTAGCCTTCTACTTGGCTCAAGCCCACAAAACGAAATCACAAGGAGCAAAAATGGGACCTTGAGAAGGCCATTCGTTTGGTCCTCTACGCCCAGTCCACCGAACAGCAAAATAGGTGTCAGGCCAAGGACGAACAAGAAGGGCAAAAATGTGGTGCTCCAGCTTGAATGAATTGCAGTTCTTCGTAATTGTCCTACTGAGAAACAATGGGCAACAAGGAATTTTCAAGCATACAGTTATTGGCGTATTCATGTATGCACTTTACAGTCATTTTTAGGACACTAACATGCATTAAACGATGCTGTTTTCTGGACGTTCGGTATGAACTATACGAGAAGGCAAGACCATGAAAACCCGTCTCAAGCATACTTCCATGAATTTTTAAAATCTTCGTCAACTGTTTGTAACACCTACTAGCGCAGACTGTTGACATAAAGGCAGAATAGCAAGTGTCAATTTATGTAATTATCACAGGTATAGATTTAATTATAACAAGCTTTTTAAATGTGATAATTAAATTTGGAGAGTTAATTTGTAATTTCGTTTATTTTTCAATGACTTTTAATGGCACATTTTCTTTAGAGTGTTGTGAAATATGTGTTTCGGTGTTTGTGTCTTGTAATTCACAGACAGTTACTAACGCACAACCGCCCCTCACGTTTTCTTGACTTCTCTGATCTATGGTTTCCCAAACACGTGGCAGCTTTTCACTTTTACTTCGTAGTCACTCTTACGACTGGTCCGTAGATTCTTCCAAAGCAAATTCTCCACACAGTCCATAGTCTCTTCCAAAGCAAATTCTCCACACAGTACATAGTCTCTTCCAAAGCAAATTCTCCACACAGTCCATAGTCACTTCCAAAGCAAATTCTCCACACAGTCCATAGTCTCTTCCAAAGCAAATTCTCCACACAGTCCATAGTCTCTTCCAAAGC
>Ga0123355_10015974_pt1 | contig 11812 bp, 12 predicted proteins | sample TergutEmb28metaG_3_FD_89872 | JGI IMG/M metagenome (GOLD analysis project Ga0123355, IMG submission 89872) | Embiratermes neotenicus P1 segment gut microbial communities from Petit-Saut dam, French Guiana - Emb289 P1 | ecosystem: Host-associated > Arthropoda: Insects > Digestive system > Gut ...
CCCGCCACACGGCAAGGTCTTCGAATCCCAGCCGGACACGGGTCACCTCAGTCGAGAGCGCGGTCCACCCGTCAGAAGACTCCTTCTCCCGTAGCCTTCTGAGGCCCTCACGATCCCGCGCTTCGGTCCATGGCGGGACCCCATCGGTCACCTGCACGACCGTGACGGCCGAGCGGTAGAGCACGCTGGAACACCCGAGGACCTCGTCATCAGGATGTGGCGCGACGACAAGCCTTCCGCTCATGAGATGGCGTTCGCCAGCCGGGTACCGAGGTCGGCGACGTACGCCTCGGCGGCGGCGAAGTCCAATTCCAGCCGGCGCCGATATTCGGCGTGTACCAAAAAGGGGCCAACCAGGCCGGAAGCCAAGGGATCTACCGGGTGACCCGCCTGAGCCAGACGGATCGCGTGAGCCAATTCGTCGCACCAGAAGTCTCGGACCTCGGCCTGCGTGCGCTCGAGCATGGCCGTGAGCACGTCATGCTGCTCTTCAGACACCCGCTCGTCGAAAAGCAGGTCGTCGATCAGGGGTCGCAGACTTCTCGTCGAGGTTGGAAGGATGGTTTGCCCTTCCCACCAGCCGGGTGGCCAGGTCACGTCTGTCCGCCTCGACTCAACTCCCCCCGCCAGGAAGGTGAGCGTGGCGCTCGCCACATTCTCCATGATCCGGCCGCTGTTCCCACCGGCTTCGTGGCCCGGAAACGGCACGACGACCTGGTCGATGGCCAAGCCTTCATTCAGCCCTTGAATCGTCAGTGCAACGTCTACGCCGTAGTCGTCCGGAAGCGCATCAACGTCGATCGTCTCGAGCATCTTGTTGGTGAGAATCATCTGTCCGGCCAGTGGATGGCGGACGCGGGCACCAAACATGGCATAGAGCAGGGGGCACGCGAGAAAGTCCGTCGAATTCCCCTGCCCCCGCGGGCGACACCAAAGGGGCAATGTCATCCCACCCCGGGCGAGCTGGTCGGTGCCCACGAATTGCGCAACGTCGGAAGGGTGGTAGAAACGCAGGTCCGCGTCAACGAGCATGAGGTGGGCGCCCACCTCACGCGTATATAAGATGAGTTGCTTGACATTGCGGCCCTTGCCACTTACGCCCTCTGGACCATGCAGCACTCGTTGAGGCAGTCGAAACCGCCGGGAGTTCCAACGCTCCAGGGTGTCGTCTCCACCGGGCTGGTGTGCGAGAACGAGTTCAGATCGGATCCCCTCACCTAACAAGGCTGCGGCCGCCTCGAGGTTGTCTGCGAGCTCGGCGATAGTGGCAGCCTCGTTGCGCGCCGGGATGCCGATTACCAGGTTCTCCACGCGACACCTCCTTCGTCGGGGAGGCTACCTGTTCCCGACGAGAACGCCCGATTCCCGGGGACCCCCGCAGACCGTCCGTGGAGGTCTGATCAGGTGGCGGGCATGGCGTGGCCGATTCCTGCGGGACACGGTTTAGGGCGGCGTAAGACGCTTCTTCCGAGGACCGAGGCCGGCCCGACGATCCTCGCCCAGGTCCGGGGGGCAGCTTCGAGGCGCCCGGTCCTGACCCGCGTCCACCTCGTGGCGCTCGTCGTCCGGCCAGGTCAGACAGCTCGACGACCCCGGCTTGGCGGCCAGGAGCGCCCAGGGCATCACCCTCGACCCTCGACCCGTTTCGCCTCTCCCCGACGAGACGGGCCCGGGGCTTTCAGGATCCTCTACCCTGGCTGGACGTTCACCTGGCCGACCCGGCACGTTCACCTTGCTCGATGAGTCGGTTCAATTCGACATCGAGCTCCTCCACCGTCCAGCGGCGGTCCTTGTCGATCATCCCGATCGGCACCCACCCCCGGTAGAGCTCGATCGTGCTGCCGAAGATCTTCAACACCTGGCCCGTGACCGGACAGCGATCGGACGCCAGCCAGGCGACGACGGGTGAGACCTGGGCAGGATCGAACCGGTCGAAGGCAGCTGGATCCTGCGGAGCGGCGACCACCTCGGGCATCGCCCGTTCGCTCATCCGGGTCCGCGCGCCGGGGGTGATGGCGTTGACCCTCACCCCGTAGGGGCCGAGCTCAACGGCGGCGCCAATCGTCATGGCCAGGATCCCCGCCTTGGCGACGGCGTAGTCCAGCTGGGTCGACTGCCTCTCGGATAGCTGAACGAAACCGGCTGGAGAGGAGGTGTTGACGACCGAAGCCCTCACCTCCCCGCCTGCCCGGGAACGGTCCCGCCAGTACTCAGCGGCATGGCGCAGGGCATTGAAATGGCCCTTCACGTGGATGGCGATCATCGTGTCCCAGGAGGCTTCGTCGATGTCCTCCAGGTGGCTCAGCTGGCGCCCGTAGCCGATGCCGGCGTTGTTCACGAGTACGTCGAGGTCACCGAAGGTCTCGACGGCGGCTCGAATCATCCGCCGAGCCCCCTCCCAGTCGGTCACGCTGTCGGTGTTGGGGACGGCCTCGCCCCCGGCGGCCTTGATCTCCTCGACCACCGATTGCGCAGGACCCGGATCCGCGCCGAAACCATCCAGGTCACTGCCCAGGTCGTTGACGACGACCTTCGCGCCCTCTGCGGCCAGGAGCAACGCGTGGGCCCGGCCGAGCCCTCGACCTCCTCCGGTGACCACGACGACCCGCCCATCAAGTGAGCCCATCCTCGTACCCTCCTCCGATCAACCTCTCCCCCGGGAGTACACACGGTAGGTGCCCGAAGCCTCGTGGACAACGGTCGCGCCACCTGCCACCGGCACCCCGCCTGCATAACCTGGCAAGGGAGGTACGCATTGACAAGGACACCGTTCAGCCAGCGCCCGCCACGCGAACGGGCCGAGATCGTCGGGTTCATCGCGGTGTCGGTCGTCGCCGTCGCCTTGGCGCAGAACGACCTTCGTCGCCGTCCCACCGGCCAGATCCGCGGCAACAAAAACCTCTGGCGACTCGTCTCTCTGAATGCTCTGGGCGCCCTGGCCTATCTCTGCTTTGGCCGAGTTCGGACCAGCGAATCGCCGGACCCATTGTCCGGCTAGTGGACGACGCGGTAACGGACGTAGTTGACACTGGAGCTGAAGGTGCGGGTCTCGACGAGTTCGAGATCCACCCGGCGCTCGGCCTGGGGGAAGAACGGGATGCCACCGCCAACCAGCACCGGGTAGACCCTGGCCCGGTACTCGTCGATCAGACCGAGCCCGGCAGCCTCGGCGGCGAGCATCGCACCGCCGAGCGCGATGTGGCCAGCCCCCGGCTCCGCCCGCAACCGCTCGATCTCCTCTGCAAGCCCGCCGGTGGCCAGGCGGGCATTGCCCTGCACCTCCGAAAGCGTGGTGGAGAACACCACCTTTGGGAGCGGATTCCAGATCGAGGCCCACTCGAGCAACGACTCGTCACGCGATGGATCCTGGTCGGCGGTCTCCCAGTACAGCATCGTCTCGTACAGCCGTCGTCCCAACAAGTGGACGCCGACCTCTCGTATCTCGTCGGTGACGAAGCGGTACATCTCCTCGTCGGGCTCCGACCAGTTGAACTGGCCGTCCGGCCCGACGATGTAGCCGTCGAGTGAGATGCCCATCGAAAAGGTCACGTCACGCATCGCAGCCCTCCTTGATAACGGATCGACGGTACGACTGCCGCACGGCACAGGACTCATCGCCCAACCGTGGCTCCGATTCAGAGCACGCCGACCAGGATGATGACCACGAGGTTCTCACCCTCGCCGAAGCCGTCCTCCGGCGCTCTATCGGTTGCGTCTTCCTCCATGCAACCTCCTCGAGGCGGTCACCCAGGAGCGCAGAGGCCGGCTAAAGGCATTCCGGGCGATATCAGGACGTGCCACCACACTCGGGCGAAAGGCGTGTTGCCCGGGTCGATGCAAACCCGACCGACTAAATCGGGGAGATCCTGTCCCATATTGCCCCTGTACTGCGTGTGATCTCATCCCTACATTCGACTGTTACGAATCACGACGACACGACGCAGTTCTGCTCGGGAGTCCGCGGATTCACAGAGAGCTCACCCTTGGCGCGCAGCACAACTCTTCCAGCAGATGAGTCGAAGGCGGGGTTCTGGAGCGATGGCCGTGAGGTTTGCCGGGCGATCGGTCTGCGTCCCGTGATCGCCACGTTACCGGAGGAAAGGGACGAGCTATGACCACGTTGGTGCAATCCCCGAGAATGTGGCGCCCACTGCGTTTCGTGTCGGTAGCGGGAATGCTCATGGCGGGCTGGGCCGTGGCCGCCCCTGGGGCCTCGGCCGCAGCATCCACCGCCGTTGACTGCTCCGCATCAAGCCTTCAGACCGCGATCGACAACGCGAGCGCCGGGGCGAGCCTTCTTGTCTCCGGGACGTGCTCTGGCACCTACACGATCAACCAGAATCTCACGCTGATCGGTCACCGGTCTGCGGTGCTCGACGGCCAAGGCGACGGCACGACGCTGACCGTCGCCCCGGGGGCAACCGTACAGGCCACAAATCTGACCATCACCGCTGGCGATGCGGTCGACGGCGGCGGTATCGACAACTCCGGTGCACTCACCCTGAACCACGTGTCGGTGACCAACAGCTTCGGTGACTCTGGTGGTGGAATATTCAACAACTCGAGTGCGTCTCTTTCGCTCAACCAAACCACCGTCAGTCTGAATGACAGCGGCAGTTTCGGCGGCGGAATCTATAACGAGGGAGCGATGACACTCAATTCCAGCACGGTGACGGAAAATCTCTCCGCGAACGGTGCGGGTGGCGTCTTCAACACAGGCTCTGTGCCGGCAACCGTCTCGAACACCACCATCAGCGGCAACTTCACCTCGGGCTCGGGTGGCGGCATCTTCAACCTGCTGGACAACATCTCATTGACGAATAGCAGCGTAACCGGCAATACGGCCGTTCTCGAGGGGGGCGGTATCGACAACAACGCCGGGACAACGACGCTCAAGAACAGCATCGTCACCAGCAACGCCGCCGAATCGGGCGAGAGCGGAACCTTCGGTGGCGGGATTTTCGACTTCTCCGGCCAGGTGCTCCTGACGGGCAGCAGCGGCGTGTCCGGCAACAGCCCGGACAACTGCGCCCCGACCGGCATCGTGCCGGGATGCACGGGGTAGCCTTGGGTCGCCGATCGGGCGAATCTGAATAGCGGGGACTCAGTCGGCTGCTGGTAGCAGCTTGGCCATGGTCGGCGCGCCGACGGGAAGTGGCCCGCGAAAGCCGAGCGCCGTCAATTCAAGGTGGTTACCGGAAGGATCGTTGAAGTAGAGGGAGGCCTGTCCACGCGGCCCCAGTCGCAGCGGGCCATCCGTCGGAACCCCGGCATGGTGCAGCTTCGCCTTCCAGGCGACCATCTGGCGTGGGGAGATCCCGAACGCGACGTGAGGATGGTCTGCCAGCGGCGGCGGCTGCCCCTGACCGTAATGGAACAGGTCCAGACGTGGTCCTCGGTCGAAGACAACCGATATGTGCGTGCCCCTATCCGCCTCCTCGGGCGGCCGGCCCATGCGTCGCATGAACTCAGCATCCACGCGAAGCATGACCTGGGCCCCGAGCAGGCCGACGTAGAAGCGCTCGGCGGCTTCCAGGTCGGTGCACGGGAGGGTGACATGATCGATGCTGCGGACGCGCAGTCCGAAGCCGCCACGCAGACGGTGCCTCAACTTGTGCCAGCCGAAGAATCCCCTCATCAGGCCTGCGGTGACGGGGGCGGGAAGCCTCGGCAGGCCGAAGGTGGCTGAGTCCGGGTCTATTGGTGCGTTTGCTTCCATCGGTGACCTCGAAGCTTGTGGTGTTTGGTTCTCGAAACTAGTCTGCATTATTTCTTTGGAACGAGCATTTCGGGGCAGCCGAGCTGCCGAAATCAGGTGCCCTGGCGATGGGCGTCGGCCTTCAATGGCCGTCGGATACCTCAGTTGATGAGACTCCTCTTCGGGCGGACCACGCAGAATTCATTGCCCTCAGGATCAGCCAACACCGTCCACGACTCCTGACCGGTCTGACCGATGTCCACCTCCCGGGCACCCAGGGCGAGAAGGCGGTCGATCTCGGCCTCCCGGTCCTCCGCTTCGCACGTCAGGTCGAGATGGAGGCGGTTCTTGCCGACCTTCCGGTCAGCGACCGGCATGAAACACATGCCGATCGGCGCGAACTCCGCCGGACCGATCACCACCTCCCTCTCTCGCTCCGAGAGGACCTGCCAGCGCAACGCCGCCGCCCAGAAACGGGCCAGCCCCGGCAGGTCGTGGGTATCGACGACGATGTGATGCAGAGTGAGCGGCATACTCAGCAGTCTGATCCTGCCAGTGGGATTCGCGGGACTCTCTGCCGCGCTGGGTCGCCGGGGTCATCAAATGTAAATAACACAAATAGTTCATGCTCGTCGTCGCTCGATCGGGCGCGGAACGCCGGTCGACGTGCAGGGCGTCGAAACGGATTGATCCGGACAAGCCCGTCCGCTTACAATTCGAAGGCCGCTGTGCGCCCCCGTCTCCTCGCGCGACCGGGCTGCATGAGTCGGCAGGGGGGTTCATAGCTTCATCAGCCACGACACCTCGGTGTCGTACTAAAGGGGGGCCACAATGATGCAACTCCGTCGGAGCAGGCATCTCATCACCGCCGGTGCGGTCCTTTCCGTGACCGGACTCGCGGTACTCACCGGGGCGAGCGCCGCGGGCGCCCAGGTCCGGTCCTCGGTTCAGGCCGCCGGGGGAGACTGCTCGAAGCCCGTGCAGACCATTGCGGGGGTGGCCTTCACCGGCAACGAGTCATTCCAGATCGGCTATTTCGACGCGGGCACCTACCCGGCGGTGCACGAGATCAACGCTGCCGGCGGCATCATGTGCCACAAGCTTCAGGTGATCACCTACGACACGAAGAGCGACCCGGCCGACGCGCTGACGTCGTTCGAACGTGTCTACGCGCTGCACCAATCCGTATCCTGGACAGGCGGCGACACGCTCACCACACCGACGCTGCTCCCGGTCGCGACGCGCTACAAGTTGCCCTTCGTGTCGGCGTCGGGCGCGTCGATCTACAACACGACCTCGAACCCGTACTTCTACCGGTACTCGCCGCCCGACGCCGCCAACGGCGTGGCGATGTCCCTGTACGCGCAGCGCAAGGGCTACAAGCGCATCGCGACGGTTTTCGGTACCGACGCAGGCTCGCAGGGCGACCTCCCTGGCGTGCTGAACGGCATCAAGAAGACCGGGGCGAAGCTGGTTTCACAGATCAATATCGTTCCCGATCAGCCGAACTACCGGACCGACGTGGAGCGGCTGCTCTCAGCGAAGCCGCAAGCGATCATGACCGAGTCCGACGGCAACACCGCGGCGACGTTCTTCAGCGAGTTGCGCCAGCTCGGCAAGCTCGTGCCGATCATCGGGACGAGCGGCGTGCCAAGCGCGTCCTATATCAGCCCACTCTCGAAGGCGATCGGCGAATCGAATCTGAAGAAGGACTTCACGGCTGTCGTGATCGGCGTCCCCAACGCGACGACCCAGGCGTACAAGGCCTACGCCGCTGACTGTCGTGCGACGAAGAGCCAGCTCCAGGCCCCATGGCAACAGTGGGTCGGCAACGTCTACACGCTCAACGGGTACTCGGAGGACATCGTCATCGCCCTCGCCATGGACTGGGCGCACAGCACCGTCGGAGCCGACTTCAACAAGTTCATCCCGATGGTCACCCAGCCAGGGAAGAACAAGGTGAAGGTCTACAACTACGCCGAAGGCGTGGCCGCTCTCAAGAAGGGCAAGGCGATCGAGTACATCGGCGGGCTCGGGCCGATGACGCTCAACAAGTACCACAACACCTTCCCGGATCAAGCCGTCCAGACGTTCACGCCGAACGCGACCGCCACGACCGTCGGGGTGGTCACCACCGCCCAGATGGAGAAGATCGGGATCTAGTAGCGAGGTCAGGTCGGACACCGGGAGGAACGTGCACACGCTCATTCAAGCCATCGGCTTCGGAATCGTGACCGCGTCGCTGATCGCGATTGGCGCTATGGGTTTCACCTTGCAGTTCGGCCTGACCAACATCTTGAACCTGACCTACGGGGTCGTGATGACACTCGGGGCGATGCTGGGCTACCTCGTCGACAGCGTCTCCGGTGTAAATCCCTGGATCGGGGTGATCACCGGAGGCGTTGCGGGCATCGCCGCCACGCTCGTGATCGGCAAGGGGATCTTCCCCTTCTTCGTCCGGCGCGGCATCGGGCTGTTGCAGGTCGTCATGCTGACGCTCGGACTCTCGCTCGTGATCCAGTACACGATCGCGGCCATCGATCACGGCAACTTCTACCAGCTCTCCTTCTTCCCGACCGGGCCGACCTACCACTTCGGCCCGATCGTGATCACCGGCACCGAGCTCATCTTCATCGGCATCGCCGCGTTCCTCTACCTCTCGATCGCGGGCCTGTTGCACCTCACGAGGCTCGGAAAGGCGCTGCGCGCGATGTCGGTCGAGCCGGGCCTCGCCCGGTCCTGCGGCATCCCGACCCGGCGGATCGTCAACGTCACCTGGATCCTGAGCGGGATGCTCGCCGGCATCGCCGGGATTGCGTACGTCATCAACACCAACACGGTCGACTCGTACTCGGGCAACGACTTCATCGCGCCGGTGCTCGCCGCCGCCATCCTCGGGCAGTCGGGATCCCCGGGTGGCGCCGTCGTCGCGTCGCTGCTCGTCGGCTGCGCAACCGAGATCGTCTCGGCTTACGGTGGCTCGGCGTACTCAACAGTCGCCGGTTTCGGCGTCCTGCTCATCGTGCTCCTCGCCCGCCCGGGAAACGTCATGAGCGAGCTCACCAAGAAGATCGAGTTCACGGTGTGACGGGCTGTCAGGGTCTGACCCTCATCGATTCGGGAGCCTGAGTTGCAGATCTATATCGCCACGCTCGTCATCTACTGTGGCATCGACGTGCTCGGCGCGTGGTCCGTCAACCTCCAGTTCGCGTACGCGGGGGTACCGAACTTCGCGTTCATCGTGTTCGTCGCCGTCGGCGCGTATGTCAACGGCACGACCAGCCTCGGCCCCGGCCAAGGCCAGACGTACATCCTCGGCTACCACCTCCCGTTCCCGCTGCCGCTCATCGCGGGCATGGTCGCTGCCGGTTTCGTGTCGCTCGTCATCGGTGTCTTCACGCTCCGCTCGTCGCTGCGTCGCGACTACCAGGCGGCGATCATGTTCATCGTCGGTGTGATCGCGCTCGCCGTCGTCTCGACGGACACACGGATCTGGAACGGGTCGAACGGGATCGCCGGGATCCCGCAACCCTTCAGTAACTCCTTCGCGCCGAACACCTACAACTGGGTGTACGGGGCCTGGGTCTGGGCGATCTGCCTCGTCTGCTACTTCGTCGTCGAGCACCTGTGCCGCTCCGGCTGGGGGCGCGGGCTGCGCGCGATGCGGGACAACGAGGCGGCCGCAGGAAGCATCGGCCTCAACACTTCGTTCCTGCGCATCCAGGTGTTCGTGATCGGCGGGATGATTGCCGGACTCTCGGGAGGGCTGCTCGTCGACTTCATCGGCGCCTGGAGTCCCTCGGCGTGGGGCTACGCAGAGACGTTCGTCTTCTTCGCGGCGATCATCGTCGGGGGACCGGAGAACAACCGCGGGGCGATCGTCGGGACGATTCTCATCCCGATCATCTTCACGGAGCTCCCGTCGTTCCTTCCCGAGATCGGTTATGTGGGGCTGAAGGAGTCGCTCGAGTGGATCATCATCGGCCTGATATGGGTCGGGTTCATCGGTTTCCGTCCTCAGGGCATCCTCCCGGCTCGTCGCCTCAAGGTCGACCGGGACTCAACGACGGGTTGGCGCAAGCTCGCCGGCGTCGGGGGCAACCCCTTCAGGGAGCGGCGCCTCCTCGTCACGCCGCCGCCGAGCCTGACGGTGGAGACGTCGGCGCCCGAAACGTCGGCGGTCGCGACGGGTGGCAGGGCGGGAGGTGCCCGCGATGACGGGTGACACGCCCCTGCTGAAGACGGAGGAGGTGTCGGTCCGCTTCGGCGGCGTCCGGGCAGTCGACTCGGTGTCCCTCGAGATCCACCGCGGAGTCGTCACCGGCATCATTGGCCCGAACGGCGCGGGGAAGTCCTCGTTCATCGACGCCGTGTCCGGACGGATTCTCCCCACCTCAGGGCGGGTGTGGTTTGACGGTACCGACGTCACGCGCTGGCCGCTCTACCGCCGGGCGCGGGCGGGACTCGTGCGGACTTTCCAGACGACGAGCGAGTTCAGCGGGCTCACGGTCTTCGAAAATCTCATCGCCGCAGCGGTTGGGCCCCAGGGCGCGGGTTTTGGGCGCGCCGTGCGCGGGGGGAAGCCCGTGGAGCAGGCCAACCAGCTGGCCTGGAACCGCGCCTGGGAGGTGCTCGAGCGCTTCGAGATGACCCACGCCGCGAACCTGCTCGGCGCCGAGCTCTCCGGCGGGCAGCGGCGCCTCCTCGAGATCATGCGCTGCCTCGTCCGCAGTCCGAAGCTGATCCTCCTGGACGAGCCCATGGTCGGCATCGCCCAGCACCTCGTCGCGAAGCTCATCGAGGAGCTGCGCCAGGTCGCCGCTGAGGGCGTCGGGATCGTCGTCATCGAACACGCGCTCGAGGTGATCGGTGCGCTCACCGACCGGGTGGTCGTGATGGCCGCGGGCGGCGTGCTCGCAGACGACCGCTACGAGAACGTCGTCGAAGACCGGCGGGTGCAGCTCGCCTACCTCGACTGAGGGGGTCGCGTGCGGTACAACGGTACGAGGGAGGTATCCGAGGTCATGCCTGCACGCACAGCGCCGCTGCTCGCCGCGCAGGCGGTGACGGCCGGCTACAACGGCCTGCCGGTCGTCCGCGAGGTCGGCGTACAGGTCGGCCCGGGTGAGACGGTGCTCGTCATCGGGCCGAACGGCGCCGGCAAGAGCACGTTGGTGAAGGCAATCACCGGGGATCTGCCCCTCATGTCCGGTTCGATCGTCTTCAGGGGGGACGAGGTCGGCAGACTCCCAGCCGATGTCCGCGCGGCACGGGGCATCGGGTACGTGCCGCAGCTCAACGATGTCTTTCCGACGCTCACCGTGCTCGAGAACCTCGAGATGGGCGGCTATCGCCTCCGGACGAAGGCGGTGCGCGCCCGAATCGACGAGTTGTGCGAGCAGTTTCCGCAGCTCGTGCCGCTACGCCGGCGCCAGGCACGCACGCTGAGCGGCGGCGAGCGCAAGCTCGTCGCGATCGCCCGAGCGCTCATGCCCCAGCCCGAGCTGCTGATCCTCGACGAACCGACGGCCAACCTCTCGCCGCAGGTCGCGAACCGGATCACCAGCGAGGTCATCGCCGGCATCGCAGCGTCTGGCGGTGCGGTGCTGCTCATCGAGCAGCGTGTCACGCTCGCCCTGCCGGTGGCGAGCTGGGTGAACATCCTCGTCGCCGGCCGCTCGCGCCACGACGCCCCGGCACACACCCTCGACGCAGAGAAGATCGCTGCGGAGTTTTTCTTCAACCACAACGAGGACGAGGTCGTGTGAGTCCTAGCCTGCGTCAGCGCAAGATCGGGACCTTACCTCTCCGCTACCCGCTGATATCCCAGCTGGCCTGCTCCGTCTGGCCTGCGCTGTAGATCACGGCCACGACGGGAGCACCCTCGGGGACCGCCAGGTAGACGTCGCCGGTCTTCTTGGTAGGGGCCGGGATCGTAGCGGCCTGCAGCTCTGTCTTGGTCACGCCGATGGTTGTGGGAGCGACGGCGCGGCCATTCTCGATCTTGAGCTTCCAGTCCATCGCATCCACGCTCGCGTTGCCGCTGCGCGCCGCGTAGGTCACGTTGACGTCCACCCAGTGGCTGCCGACCGGCGGCGCCGTGTCGTACTGGCC
>Ga0123355_10015975_pt1 | contig 11811 bp, 8 predicted proteins | sample TergutEmb28metaG_3_FD_89872 | JGI IMG/M metagenome (GOLD analysis project Ga0123355, IMG submission 89872) | Embiratermes neotenicus P1 segment gut microbial communities from Petit-Saut dam, French Guiana - Emb289 P1 | ecosystem: Host-associated > Arthropoda: Insects > Digestive system > Gut ...
CTCGTTCAAGGTAAGAGTCGATATCCTCCTTCAAAAAGCGGTACTCGCCGCTCCATGCGGACAGCTGCACGGAGTTTGCGTTTACCATATCCCGCAACGGAAGCTCCGGCAGGCTTCGGGAAAAGCTGTCCAGTAGCAGGGTGCTTTCTGTCTCAATCCGCCGCAGAATATCGGTAAAATCGATGGAAAAGGTATCGCAGCCTTTAAATAACACACCCTGTTCGAGCAGCTCTCGCAAGTCCTCCTGGTGCTGGTGGGCGGTGTTTTTCAGCGTTTCTTTAATGCTGACCGGTTCGCAGACAAACAGCAGCCGTCCGGCGCAGTAATCAAAAATAGTGGCGGGCTGCTCGTAGAGAAGGGGCAGGTACTTGTCGGCGGCGGGCAGAAATTGCATTTCGGCAAGATGCGCGATATCTTTGTCAATCAGCTCTTTGGCTAGGATCCCGTACTTGCCGCGAAGCTCTTTTTTTTTGTCTTCCAGCAGATTGACAAACGCCTGCGCGTCGCCGATAAGGGCTTCCCGCGCCGGAGTGATGAGGGCTTGCTCCACCTGGGAGGTGCGGCGCTGTGTAGCTGCGTCAAAAAGGGAGATGGCGTCGATTTCATCGCCCCAAAACTCCACCCGGTAAGGGGAAGCGCTCCCCGGCGGGAAGAAATCCAAAAGCCCACCCCGGACTGCAAACTGGGCAATGCCTTCCACCTGCTCGCAGCGCACATACCCCGCCGCCACAAGCAGCTGGGCAAGCTCGGTTACGTTCTGTGTTTGACCGGGCTTCAAAATCCGGGTGCGGGCCACGAAGACGTCTTTTGGAAGGGTGTACTGCACCGCACCCTCAATCGGGGAGACCACAACGGTAGCCTCGCCCGCAACAATGCGGCTGAGTACTTTCAGCCGCGCGAGTTCGTATTCGTGGGAAGCGCCCTCTACGCTGCGGAAAGTAAGCTCCCGGGAAGGGAAGACGATGGCGGCGTCCTCCCCGAAAAGTGCACACAAATCCTCGCAGATTTTGTGTGCGGCCGGCTCGTTCGGCGCAAGGACATGCGCGGGCTGCCCACTTGCCCGGCAAAGGGAGTAGATGTAATGTGCCTTGTGGATATTGCTCAGCCCTGTCGTCAGCGTTGGCGTAGCGTGGGTAAGGGCGTTGCTTAGAAGTTTCTGGTAATCGCCGCAACGCTCTAAAATTTTTGCGAATTGCTTCATGGATTTTCCTCACCGTTTTGCTGTATCGGAGGCTTTGGCCCGATATGCCGCCTGTTGTAGCGGTTCATGGCCTGGGTGATATCGCCGCCCACAATGAGTTCGGCAGCCTGTTTTACCTGATCGAGAACAGGCAGGATCAGCTCCTGTTCCTCCCGCGTGAACTGGCCGAGCACCCAGTCTTTGAGGTCAATTTCCGGGTGCGACTTTGCGCCAACTCCGATTCTTATCCGGGGGAAAGTATCCTTTCCGGTCAGGTAAATAATATTTTTCATCCCGCCCTGGCCGCCCGCGCTTCCTTCCCGGCGGATACGCATACTGCCTGCGGGCAGGGCGACGTCGTCGTAGATTACCAGCAAATTCTCTACCGGCAGTTTGTAAAAACTGAGGGCTTCGGCCACCGCCTGGCCGCTCAGATTCATGTAGGTGGCCGGTTTTAAGAGCAGCACTTTTTTGCCGGCTATAACAGCCTGCCCGGTGAAAGATTTAAATTTTACCCTGCTAACGCCAACGCCATACTGCCTGGCGATATGATCCAGCGCCAGATACCCGATGTTGTGGCGTGTATCCTCGAATTGAGCGCCAGGATTGCCAAGCCCGGCAATTATAAACTCAACCGGCCCTGCGGTCACGGCAGGCTTTTTGGGAAACAGTTTCCCGAACAGATCATCCAGCATAATCAGGCGCCTCCAGCGGATTTTAGTTTTGAGGATTCCGGGTACTTGGAAAAGAAAAGCGTCTTTGGCTGCGTACCTGTAAGCGCCGAAACATACCGGCATGTTTCGGCGCTTACAGGTACGCAGGATCGCCCAAAAGGGCGGAGAATTGTTTTGCTAAGCAAACAGGGGAGAGATAGGCTTGTCTTTGTAAATGCGCTCGATGGCTTCAGCGAATACCGGCGCTATCGAAAGATATTCTATCTTGGGACTGCCCTCCGCCGCTTTCCGGTTTATTGTATCCAGGACGGTGATCTCAATTATTGGACTTTTGGCTATCCGGTCAAGGGCTGGCGGGGAAAATACGCCGTGAGTGGCGCAGGCGTAAATTTCGTCGGCGCCGCCCACCTCTACAAGAGCTCTCGCGGCCTCGCAAAGGGTTCCCGCGGTGTCGATCATATCATCCACCAAAATCACCTTCTTGCCCTTCACGTCGCCGACAATATTCATCACTTCGGATTCGTTGGCTTTTGGGCGGCGCTTGTCGATGATGGCCAGCGGGGCGTCAAACTTTTCTGCGAATTTGCGAACTCTCGTTACCGACCCCACGTCGGGGGAAACGATAACAATATCCTTCTTGCACCCGGCGAACTTCTTGCAAAAATGCGGTACCAGCAGTGGAGTGCCCAGCAAGTGATCAACCGGTATGTTGTAAAACCCCTGAAGCTGGGGGGCGTGGAGGTCCATTGTAAGAACGCGGTCGGCCCCGGACGCTGTAATCAGATCTGCCACCAGTTTGGCTGAAATCGGGTCTCTCGCTTTGGCCTTGCGGTCCTGGCGGGCGTAGCCTAAGTATGGAAGAACCGCCGTAATCCTCCCGGCGGATGCCCGCTTGAAAGCGTCGATCATGATGAGCAGCTCCATCAAATGGTCGTTGACGGGATTTGAGGTGCTTTGCACCACAAACACATCGGATCCCCGCACACTCTCTTCGATGGAAACGTTGATCTCTCCATCCGCGAAGGTGGAGACCGCGCTTTTGCCTAAAGGCAGGCCCAACGCCCTGGCCATAGCTTCGGCTACCGGCTTGTTGGAGTTGGCCGCAAAAATTTTGATATCCTTCCCATGCACATTCATCTTCTTTTACACTCTCCCCGCAATGCTTTGGAAACTTATAGGTGACAGCTATGGGAACCCGCTGAGCAAGCCTGCCCCCGCAACTGTTAACCGTCAACAGAACCCTTTTTAAACCGCGACCCCTTGGCGTTCCAGTTTTCTTTTACCGCTTGGCGGCAGCGCCCGATTACAAGGGCCTCAGCCGGGACGTCTCCGGTTACGGTGGTGGCCGCCGCACAGTAAACCCTATCTCCAAGAGATACCGGGGCAATCAAATTCGTGTTGCAGCCTATGAACACGCCGTCCCCGATGGTGGTGCGCGCTTTTTCCCGGCCATCGAAATTAACGGTGACAATCCCGCAGCCAAGATTGCAGAGCTTGCCCACATCGCTATCCCCAACATAGCTGAGGTGAGCGATTGACGTCCCCGCTCCGATATCGGAGTTTTTAACTTCGACGAAGTTGCCGATTTTTACTTTAGGCCCCACCCGGCACCCCGGCCGGATGTTGGCCATAGGCCCTATCGTGGCGCCGTCCTCTATCCGGGAAGACTGCGCGAACGAGGAAATTATTTTGCAGCCGTCTCCTATTTCGCAGTCAACAAGCTGGGTGTTGGGGCCGATTTCACAGCCCTTACCCACAACGGTTTGCCCTTTGAGGATGCTGCCGGGCAAAAGTTTGGTATCGCTGCCCACTTTTACTTTGTGTCCAACCGCCACCTGATCGGTAAAGGGGATATCCACGCCGCTTTCCAACAGCTCGTCTATCACTTTTTTGCGTGCCATTTCGTTGAGCGCGCTCAGTGCCCGTCGGTCATTGGCGCCCAGGGCAGTATCGGGGTGGGCGCAGTAGGCGTTTACCCGCTGTCCCAGTTTTACGGCAGCGGCTACCGTATCGGTGAGATAATACTCTCCCTGCGCGTTGCCCGCGCTCATCTTGCCAAGCGCATTCAGCAGGAACTGGGCGTTGAACCAATATATTCCGGCGTTGATTTCGTCTATTTTAAGAACGTCCGCGTCCGCGTCGGCCTGCTCTACGATGGCCTTTACCCCCGCAGCCGAGCGCACGATCCGCCCGTAGCCGATGGGATTTTTCACTTTGGCGGAAAACACGGTTACTGCGTTGTTCTCGGTCTTGTGCTGCCGGTAAGCGTCTTTCAGATCCCGCGCGGTTACAAAGGGAACGTCGCCGCACAGCACGGCAACATCCTCGAAGCCGCCGCTTTTTATGTAGTTTTCGGCCATCATTACGGCGTGGCCGGTGCCTTTTCGCTGCTCCTGTATAACGGTTGAAAAGCCGTCAGGCAGCACGAAGATCACTTGCTCATGCCCCGCGCCCAGAACGGCGCAGCAATTTTCTATTCCCGCTTCGGCGCAGGCGTCGGACACCCACAATATCATCGGGTGGAACAAAACTTCGCACAGCACCTTGGGCTTCGCGGATCTCATCCGGGTGCCGTCTCCCGCGGCTAACAATACGGCGCACACATTTTCCAAGCGCTACACCTCCGTTTAGTGATTAACTGTTCAATACCGCTCCAAACAAACATCTATGGCCGAGATGCGGACATGCCCGACCCGGCTGTGGATTTTGAATAAAGTTTGCTGCAAACTTCTCGCATCTTTATTATTACAATTTTTTACCGTTAATGCAAGGGCAAAAAAGGTATTTTTAGCGAAAGGGTAGAACTATTTATAGTTTTGCAAAATTTTCCCCAACAGCTAGATAACTTATTGGGGAATGTGATATACTAAATGCATGTATGCGGTAAATCGCGCTAAAAATGGAATGTTTTGTGCCTTTTCCCCATTGCAAGGGCGAAGGATAAGGCTTTCCGGTTTTAGAAAAGCAAAAAACTTAGGAGGAAAAAGCGAATGAGCACAAAGTATGTATATCTTTTTTCCGAGGGAAACGCCTCCATGAAAAATCTGTTGGGCGGCAAGGGCGCTAACCTGGCTGAGATGACAGTGATGGGAATGCCGGTTCCGGAGGGATTTACAGTCACCACCGAGGCCTGCACCCGCTATTATGACGACGGCAAAAACATTGCGCCCGAAGTAACCGAAGAAGTTTTCGCCAACATGAAAAAGTTGGAGGAGATTTCCGGCAAAAAATTCGGCGACCCCAAAAATCCGCTGCTTGTTTCGGTGCGTTCGGGTTCCAGAGCCTCAATGCCGGGCATGATGGACACAATCCTCAACCTTGGCCTCAACGATGTGGTTGTCGAGGGTTTTGCGCAGCTCACCGGCAATCCCCGCTTCGCCTACGACAGCTACAGGCGCTTTATCCAAATGTTTTCCGATGTGGTAATGGACGTCCCCAAGCACAGCTTCGAGCGGATTATAGACAAGATGAAAGAGGCAAAAGGCATTACGCTGGACAGTGACCTCACCGCCGATGACATAAAAGAGATGGTGGACAAGTTTAAGGCGCACTTTAAAGAACAAAAGGGGTTTGACTTCCCAAGCGAGCCGAAGGATCAGCTTATAGAGTCAATCACCGCCGTCTTCCGCTCCTGGGATAATCCTCGCGCCAACTCTTACCGCCGTATGCACGATATCCCTTATTCCTGGGGCACGGCCGTAAACGTCCAGGCCATGGTCTTCGGGAACATGGGCAACGACTGCGGCACCGGCGTTGCGTTTTCCCGCAACCCCTCAACCGGGGAGAACAAACTTTACGGCGAATATCTGATTAACGCCCAGGGCGAGGACGTGGTGGCCGGTATCCGTACCCCCGAGCCGATCGACACCCTCGCGCAGGTTATGCCCGAGGTCTACAAGCAGTTTGCCGAAACCGCCCAAAAGCTGGAAGTACATTATAAGAACATGCAGGATATGGAGTTCACTATCGAGCGCGGCAAACTCTACATGCTTCAGACAAGAAACGGCAAGCGCACCGCGGCCGCCGCCCTCAAAATAGCTTGCGAAATGGTAGGCGAAGGGCTGATTAACAAAGAAGAAGCTGTTATGATGGTCGATCCCAAATCTCTGGACGCGCTTCTGCATCCCCAGTTTGAAGTCAAGGCGCTGAACGCAGCCAATCCCATCGGAGCCGGACTGCCCGCCTCCCCGGGCGCTGCCTGCGGACGCGTTATATTTACCGCAGAAGAAGCCGTTGAGTGGCACGGCAGGGGAGAGACAGTCATCCTCACACGCCTGGAAACTTCCCCGGAGGACATTGACGGCATGAACGTGGCAAACGGAATTCTCACCGTGCGCGGCGGTATGACTTCCCACGCCGCCGTTGTCGCCCGCGGGATGGGCCGCTGCTGTGTGGCCGGTTGCGGCGAGATCAGCATTGACGAGAAAAACAAATGCTTCACCCTCGGCGGCAGGACGATCAAGGAAGGCGATTACATCTCGCTGGACGGGGCCACCGGCAAAATTTACGCCGAGGCCATTCCCACCGTGGAGGCTTCGATCGGCGGAGACTTCGACACCCTGATAGGCTGGGCTGACGGTATGCGGGATCTGGCTATACGCACCAACGCCGACACCCCCAGAGACTCCCAAAAAGCAATCGAGTTCGGTGCCGAGGGCATCGGCCTTTGCCGCACCGAGCACATGTTCTTTGAAGCTGACCGCATCCGCGATATGCGCGAGATGATTCTATCCACCACGGAAGAGCAGCGCAGGGCGGCCCTCAATAAATTATTGCCCGTGCAGCGCAGCGACTTCGAGGGTATCTACGAAGCCATGAACGGTCTGCCCGTTACCATCCGCTATCTGGATCCACCCCTGCACGAGTTCCTCCCCACCAACGAGGAAGATATCCAAAATCTGGCCACTCAGATGAATATTCCGGTGGCCCGCATTAAAGAAGTTATCACCTCCCTGCACGAGTTCAACCCGATGATGGGTTTCAGGGGCTGCCGCCTTACCGTGGCCTACCCCGAAATCGCCGAAATGCAGACAAGGGCGGTTATCGAGGCGGCGATCAACGTGCAGAAAAGGCATCCCGAGTGGAAGATGGTTCCCGAAATTATGATTCCGCTTATCGGCGAAGCCAAAGAGCTTGCTTTCGTAAAGGATATCGTTGTGAAGACAGCCGACGAGATCATTGCGGCCAGTGGCGTTGCGCTGGAATACCAAGTGGGTACAATGATTGAGATACCGCGCGCTTGCGTCACCGCCGATGAGGTTGCCGCCCACGCGCAATTCTTCAGCTTTGGCACCAACGACCTAACCCAAATGACCTTCGGCTTCAGCCGGGATGACGCCGGCAACTTCCTCAACCATTACTACGAGAAGAAGATTTATGAGTTCGACCCCTTTGCCCGCCTGGATCAGATCGGCGTGGGCAAACTGGTGGAAACCGCTGTCAAACTGGGGCGCTCGGCCAAGCCGGAGTTCAAAGTTGGCGTTTGCGGAGAACACGGCGGAGACCCCAGCTCGATCGAGTTTTTCCACAAGGCTGGGTTAGATTACGTCTCCTGCTCGCCATTTAGAGTGCCGATTGCCCGGCTGGCGGCTGCTCAGGCAGCGCTGGAATTCCCGCGGAAATAAGAATTAACCAGAAGAGGGCGGGCGGCAAAATGCTGCCCGCTCCTTCTTGACTTTTTAAACATATTTATGTATACTTATGCAATGCAGAGATTGAGTAAGGATAATCAAAAATCATGCCAGGGCGGCATTTCAAGCCACAAATACAAGGTTTTTAACGGGAGGTTAAGTCGTGTTTACTACGGTTTTTATTTTCATTTCCGGCAGCGCTCACGCCGAGGAGCACAACGCGGGGCTCTACTACGGCAAGGAGAGGATGCTCGTATTCGGAGCGACTAATGTGGAGGAGGGCATTGAGGTCGCAAAACGTGTGGTCGAGCAGGAAAACTGCCGAATCATCGAGCTTTGCGGCGGCTTTAGCGAGGAAGATGCCCGCGCCGTAAAAAAAGCCACAAGGGGTAAAGCGCTGGTCGGGCGGGTAGTTTACTTTGACGAAGACGCCGGTCTGGTGGCAGAAATCGTTGAGGAGCTCAGCAAAATCAATCTGTAAAGGAGCCGTGCGCCATGTACGCCGATTTTAAATATCACTCCCCCGGCTCGGCAGAAGAGCTGTTCGGCCTTTTAACATCGGGGCTGGAAGCCCCCCTGATATACGCGGGCGGCACCGATCTTTTGGTATGGCTGCGTGCGAAAAAAGTTTTGGGCAAGAACGTAGTCGACATCAAGCGTTTGCCCGAGCTAAACGGCATTGAGCAAACCGGCGACGGGATATCTATCGGGGCCGCCACCAGCTTTTACGACATATTGAGCAGCGAGACGGTTGCCAAATATGCTCCTGCCCTGAGAGACGCGGCAGCACATGTGGGCAGTGTGCAGATTCGCTACAAGGCAACCCTCGGCGGCAACATTCAGACAGCTTCCCCGGCGGGGGACGGTCTTGTCTCGGCTATGGGGCTGGGCGGCGAGGTAGGGCTTTTATCCCCTACGGGAGAGCGCAGGCTGCCTTTGGAGGAATTTGTGCTGGGGCCGCAAAAAACGGCGCTTGGCCCAGACGAGATCATCGCGAGGATATACATTCCCAAGCGCGAGTGGAGCTTCCAGTGCTTTTTCAAGGTGGGCCGAAGAAACGCGCTCGCAATTTCGGTGGTCAACGGCGTAGTGGCCTTGGACGTAAGCGAAAGCGGGAAAATACAGCGTGCAAGGATTACCCTCGGCGCGGTCGCTCCCATGCCGGTGCGAATCCACGCCGCGGAAAAGATGCTGACGGGGAGCCAACTTAGCTCGCTAGATCTCGAACAAGTTATGCAAGCGGTACGCGGAAACATCCAGCCGATTTCGGACGTGCGCGCCAGCGCGGAGTACCGGTCATACATTGCGGGAATTATGGTAAAGCGCGAAATTTTGGCGATCAGGGAGGGGTGCAAAGCATGAGCGTATCATTTGTACTTAACGGCAAGGCCGTTGTATCCAGCAGCGCACAAAACACGACCCTGCTTGAAGCGCTGCGCGAGGAGTTCAACATGACCGGCGTAAAAAAGGGATGTGAAACAGGAGAGTGCGGCGCCTGCACAATACTGGTTGACGGGATGAACGTCACCTGTTGCATGATGCTGATCGGGGAAGCTAATGGCAAATCAATCACGACGATTGAAGGATTGGCAAAAGGTGGCGTTCTTGATCCCGTACAGCGCGCCTTTGCCGAAAAGGGCGCCATCCAGTGCGGCTACTGCACACCGGGTATGATCCTCTCGGTCAAGGGGCTTTTGAACCGTAACCCCAATCCTACAAGGGAGCAGATAAAAGAGGGGCTGGCTGGGAATCTCTGCCGCTGCACCGGGTACGAGCAGATTTTTGAGGCGGTTGAGTACGCCGTTAAATGGAGGGCTGAAAATGAGTGATTTTAAACCCTTCAGAAGCGACGCAGTAGATAAAGTTACCGGCGCGGCAATGTACAGCGCCGATTTCACCATGCCGGGTATGCTGCACGCCAAAGTGCTGTGGCCGCCGGTTCCGAGCGCGCGAATTATTAAAATTGATACTTCTCGTGCGCAGGAAGCGCCGGGCATCGTCAGGGTATTTACGAGAAAAGATATCACAGGCAGCAACGCGGGCGGCATGTTCGCAATCCTGGATCGCCCCGTACTGGTGGGAGAAGGCGAGCAGGTGCGCTTCACCTCGGACGCCATAGCGCTGGTGGCCGCCAGGACTGAAGATCAGGCTGCGCGAGCGCTTGAGCTTATTGACGTTGAGTATGAGGAGTTACCCGCGGCGCATACGATGCAGCAGGCCATCGAAATGGGGCTGGAGCCGGTGGCCGAAAGATCCTACTCAGCGGGAGATGTGCAGGAGGGCTTCGCCAGAGCCGACGTGATTGTGGAGCAGGAATTCTTCAACCCCTACCAAGAACACGCGCACATCGAACCCGAAGCCGGAATCGCCTACGTTGATAACGATGGCATGGTAAACATCTGTGTGGGGAGCCAGCACCCGGTTCAGATGCAGCGGTATGTCGGCGAGACGCTGGGGTATCCGCAGCACAAGGTGCGCGTTTACTCCCCGTATGTGGGCGGCGGATTCGGCAGCAAGCACAGCGTGTCGGTACATGTATTCCTCGCGCTGATCGCGCATGAGCTGCGACGACCGGTGCGCATGGTGTGGACGCGTGAAGAATCCATCTGCCAGAGCTGTAAAAAGCAGTCGCTGAGCGCGAAAGTCAAGCTGGGGCTCGAAAAAGACGGAAAGATTTGCGCGTTGCAAGCGCGGGTAACCGGCCCGGCCGGGCCGTATCTGGGCAACGGCGGCGACAGTTTGGGCGCGTTCCAGGCGGCGCTGTGCGGTGCTTACCGCCAAACCAACATAGACCTTTTCGGCGCGCTTTACCCCACAACCGGTCTGGAGCTGGGCGCGTTGCGCGGGGTGGGCTGGCCGGATGGCATTGCGACGATAGAAGCTATGCTTACCAGAGGGGCCGCGCAGCTTGGTATAGATCAGCTGACCGTGCGCCAGCGCAACTGGCTTATGACCAGCGAGGATGTAGCCAACCAGGTCAATGGTCTCCCCACAAGGAATGTTTCGGATGTTTGGAGTATGCCCGAGATGATGGACAAAGCGCTTGAAGCCGCAGGCGAGTTGCCTGCGGCAAAGCCGGGGACAAAAGTTGGGCGGGGAATCGCCAACGCGGCGCCCGCGTTTTGCATCGGGAACTCAACCCTGCACAAGGGCAGCGTGGCCGAGCTGGTCATGTTTTTGGACGGCACGCTGCTTGTAAAACTCGGATTTACCGAAATCGGGCAGGGCCTTACCGAAGTGGCCAAGAAGTTTGCAACAAACGCGATGGAGCTATCAGACGAGCAGGTCAATGTCATCTTGGGCGATACCCACAAAACGCCGATTGCGGGCGCCCTTGCATTTTCGCAGACGACTGTCACCGGCGGCAACGCGATCTATGACGCGGCGGGCAAGCTGAAAGAGAAGATGGCGGCGATCGCCCGCGAATGCCTCGGCAGCGAAGACGAGAGCATCCGCTACAGCAAAGGGGGATTTTACGACGCGAGTGGCGCGAAGGTGCTTGACTGGAAAACGTTTTCGGACTACTGCTACCTGCACGTCAAGGACCTCACCGCCACCGGCTGCATTGTGGGCCCGCTTGAAGATTTAAACGTTTTCGGCGTCACCCCCGTATGCGGTGTGGTCGATGTCGAGGTAAACGAGGAAACTGGAGAAATAAAGGTGCTGCAAGTCGTGCACTCCCACGACACCGGTAAAGTGATACACCACGAAAGCGCGCGCGGCCAGATACTGGGCTCGGCGGTTATGTCCCTGGGCGCGATGCTGATAGAGGAGTTCAACATGGAGGAAGGCCGGGCGGTTACGCCCTCCTTTGCTGAATACCTGATCCCAACGGCTATGGATACGCCCGAGGTCAACAAAGCCATCATGTGGGAAGGAAATCCCGGCCACGGGTGCCCGGAAGGCGCCAAAGGAATCGGGGAACACGGAATGTACGTTGCTGGCGGCGCACTTGTAAACGCCATATTCGACGCAGTGGGCGTAAGTATTACGCACTTGCCCATCACTTCGGAAAAGCTGCTAAAGGCGATGTCGAAGTTTTAAGCATAAGCATTTGGAAAAGGAGACTGATTGCAATGAAGAAAGTCATTATCATCGGGGCGGCGGGAAGAGATTTCCACAACTTCAACACGTATTACAGAGATAATCCCGACTGCGAGGTTGTCGCGTTTACAGCCGCGCAGATACCGGATATAGCGGGGCGCTCCTATCCAAAAGAGCTGGCCGGTATCCGTTACCCGCAGGGGATTCCGATTTACGCGGAAGAAGAGCTGGAAGAAGTCATCAAAAAATATGGCGCCGACGAGTGCGTGTTCTCTTACAGCGA
>Ga0123355_10015976_pt1 | contig 11811 bp, 8 predicted proteins | sample TergutEmb28metaG_3_FD_89872 | JGI IMG/M metagenome (GOLD analysis project Ga0123355, IMG submission 89872) | Embiratermes neotenicus P1 segment gut microbial communities from Petit-Saut dam, French Guiana - Emb289 P1 | ecosystem: Host-associated > Arthropoda: Insects > Digestive system > Gut ...
AATGTGAATAAAACAAGAACCAAATATGTTAGAATTATGAAACAAACTGCATTTTGAAGAGAAAACAACGGAGAGTATATACAGTGTTTAAAATACTCAGTACCTATATTTTTTAAATAAATACATAAAATGTAACGTTTAGAGGTTAGCGGTGCGGTACGACCACTATAGTGGTCATTAGGCGTCAAAGGGTTAAATTACTTACAGTCGTAGGATTGGAATATAATTGGGCGAATCTTGTGGCCTTATCAACTGTGTTGATAAATGAATTAATTCTGCTAGACCGAAAATTATTTTTCAGTATCCAGCTGCAAACAGGCTACAAGTTACCATTTTGCTCAATGAATAATGTGACACAGTTAACATACGTCCCTCAAACGTTCAAGGCTGAAAGAAAGCTGCAATCGTTCTCTTGCAGCCTGTGAAAGAAATTATGTAGCTAATTCCCCAACTCGTCACTCAGAGCGCAACTTTTGATCTGCCGACAGGGTAGTTAAATTGCAAATTAAAGAAATAAAATTTCTTGTGTGTCCTCTAATTCCATTGAAAGTAATTTGTGTGTTGACTTTATATTTGGTATATTTCAAAGGCCCTAAAATAGTTTCAAACTGTCGTCGTGGGCCTCCAGTTATAATAGAGTTACTGTATGTTACTGAGCAATTCATGTTAGGTGAAACTTGGAAACTGGTCTTGGTGTACAGCAAATGAGAACCTATGGATTAATTCTGGCAAAGTTGTACTTTTTACAAAAATAACATTTTAGTACTTCACTTTATGTCAAAATCTTTCCAGTGTTTATGGACTCTATTGTGAAACCGGAAAGTCAGCTGCCGTTATTCTCAAAATATTAATCTTGGTATGATTTGTGAAGAATCATCCTTGCGCATCCTTCCTGCATTGATCTGAATTTTGATTGTCTTAACAAAACATTTGGTACCCTTGCGATTGGGATGTGATTAATTATCTATTTGGCTATTAATAGGCAGCACGTTATTTTATGACAAACTTGTTTGTTCGTATTTGCAAAAAGTGACTGATGAAGTAAAGATCGCTTTGGAGAATTGTGTGAGTGTACGGAAAGATGGTGAACTATGCATTGGTAGGAAGTGTGGAGTTGAATTTCTTTGCGAATAATGAATTCAACCTATCTAATTGCATTACGGAGAGTATGAAAAGAAAGTTTTAATTTCGGCCCTACAACGAAGTCGAAGGCGATTCCGTTCTCCGTCTTTCTCTGATCACACCCGACCATTAACCTGAGGATAAAGTGGGCGTTCAGCTGATGAACAGAACATGTAGTGCTTAGGGAAATGAATTACGTAGGAAATGTGGGCAATTTATAGGCATTGTTCTTGGTGTCTGTTACCGGTTTAAATAACGTCTAAACTGTGGTTAACTGTGCGCTGCGGGAGAATGGAATTTTATATCTCGTTCTCGGCTAAGTGCCTCACAGAAGCTGATATTTGCTGTCTTACTCTATCGTAATTTCTTGCACACGTAAAATAAATGATATGTTTTTCATGACTTATTCTTTTGCTTAAGTACATAGTTACATACATGCATACATACATTCATTGTGGTCACATTTGACACCGGAACAAACTTTCCTGCTGTCAGATGGAACCCCTTGTTAGCTGTAGCGATGATGAACATCAGACATCGCTGAAATGGGATAGGAGCTCCCACCCAGTTGCACCCGAATGCTGCATCTCTCACACTCTCCGCCTGAAATATTTTAAACTTAATGTATGAAGTCTCTTTGAGCTGTGCAGCTGTACAGTCACTGTACCTGCTTCCTGGCAAGCTAAAGCGTAGGATATGGTAAATTGTTTAAAAATAAATTTTAGTTTTTGGCCAAGAGTTTCGCAAGCTTAATAAAAAAACAAACTCGTGATTAACTACAAAATTTCAAATTAATTTAAATATCTTGGATGATTAACACCTAGTAAGTAAAACGCCAGGCCGTTCCCAGTGGCCGCGCGGTCTAAGGCGTAGGTTTGCGGCTGCTCGCCTGCTCAGATCGTGGGTTCGAATCCCACTGGGGACATGGGTGTTTGTCTGTTGTGAGTGTTGTGTGTTGTCAGGCAGAGGTCCCTGCGACGAGCTGATCACTCTTCCAGAGGTGTCCTACCGACTATCATGCATCGTTGTGTGATCTAGAAACCTTAATAATGAGGTGGCCATAGCCAGCGTTGGGCCGCAACGCTACAGGGGGAAAAATGGTCACATACTTTAAAACCCCGTTTCAAATTTTTCCGAAAAGAACCAATGTGGAATGTCGAGTAGGGCAGAAAAACACTCAATGCTGAATTTGCGCCATTATTTCTCAGTTTATTTGAAGCTCAGTACACATAATGAATATAATGTCCTAACAAGGGCAACAACATCAATAATAATATGTCTTTCCTTACGTGTTTTGTCAGCTGAGTTCCACACCAGCAGATCAGAAGCACGTCACCAGCGTAGGTTACGTAGATTAGCACTGCTTGACTCATATCTGTATAATCTCCCCAGTTCTGTAAAATATTTGTAATATTAAAACACATAAAGTTATGAATTTAAAAAGCAAACTTATACAAAATATAGTATATTAGAAATAATGGCGTTATGCATATTTATAGGAATTTGTATGTGAGTTGAAGCGCTTTCGCAAATTTGCGAATAAAGAATATTTGATTCGTAATGTTTGTGTGTCCATCTGTCCGTTCGTCTGCGTGGAACAATTCGGCTCCACTGACAATATTTTCAGTACTTACTAGTATTTTTACAAATCTGTTGAGAAAATTTAATTTTAATTAAAATGTGACATTAATAACAGGTGCTGTTTATGAAGACATCTGTACGTTTGTGTCACTATGTCGCTCAGTTGTCTTACTATAAATATTTCGCACAAACTTGCAGTGAAAACCAATACACGCATTTTATTTCCAGAAACGTTCCCGACATGTTGTCTTTATGAGATAATGTGGAAATATGTCACTTCCAGTCAATTCACAGATGTCATTGGTCAGATAATAAAATAAATTCGGAAATTGTGTTTATTTATTAAAGTAATGGACCTAATTAATCTCTATTTCTTCGAAAAGTTTTTTCAAATCTATCACATAGCGGGACTTCCATTCCTTATTCTTTTCAAACTATGCTGAGATAAATGTTAATAACAATAAACAGAGTGGCTGCATGCAAAAACGTAGTTTTGTATTTGTTTGGTAAAATTACTATATTTCTTACTTCCTGCGTTGTCTTTCTCCAGTACCAATGTATTTGAATTTTGTATCTGTGAAGATGTACGGTTAAACAGACACGTGATCACAAATCATGTGAACTGTACGAAACTACCCGCAGTATGACTGTCCGGCGAACGGAATTTTGAACTGTGCCAAAGTGCTTGACACTTGAAAGAAGGAGTTTTGATGTACTTTTAGAATAACTGCACATTTCTGTGTAAGTAATTGCAAATGAAAACTAGAATGGTGTTTAAGGTGATGAGGTACTTCAAATTTAGAAAAGTCTTAATATTTGATAAGTTATAGTCCTAAATATCTACAAAATATTATTTAAATTGTGTGCTTCCAAATGTAACCGGCTGACAGACTGACAGCTGCAAAGTATGACTGCAACACATTGTGACAGTCACATATTGTGACAAATACACAATGTGATTGTTACACTGCGTGACAGCTACATAGTGTGACAGCTTTATAGTGTGCAGGTACACAGTTACACAGTGTGACAGTTAAACAGTGTCACAAATACACCGTGTTTATGTTACACTGTGTGACAGCTATATACTGTGACAGCTACATAGAGTGTATGCTATATAGTGTGATAGCAACACACTGTGACAGCTACATAGTGTGACTGCAAAACAGTGTGACAGGTACATATTGTGACTGCTAAATAGAACAATTCTTACATACTGTGACAGTCATACATTTTGACAGCTACACGGTGTGAGTATTATATAATGTGACAGCTACACTGTGAGAATTTTGTACAATTTTACAGCTACATAGTGTAACTGTTACACAATGCTAGAGCTACAAAGTGTTACAGCAGCACAATATGAGAGCTACACAGAGTGACAGCTACAAAATATTATTCCTACACAATATTAGATCTACACAATATTACAGCTACACATTATGACAGCTACACAGTGCGACAGCTACTCATTGTGAAACTTACACATTGTGACTACTAAGCAGTGTGACAGCTACACAGTGTGACATCCACGCAATGTTACAGCTGCACCGTGTGACATCTACTGAGTGTGACAGGTACACAGTGTGACAGCTACACATTGTGAAAGCTCCACAGTGTGACTGCTACACAGTGTGACTGCTACACAGTGTGACATCCACGCAATGTTACAGCTGCACCGTGTGATATCTACTGAGTGTGACAGGTACACAGTGTGACAGCTACACATTGTGAAAGCTCCACAGTGTGACTGCTACACAGTGTGACTGCTACACAGTGTGACAGCTACACAGTGTGATATCTGCACAATGTGAGAGTCACACAATATGACAACTACGCAGTGTGACATCTGCACAATGTGACAGCCACACAATGTGACAGCTACACAGTGTGACACCTGAACAGTGTGACATCTGCACAATGTGACAGCTACACAGTGTGACACCTGCACAGTGTGACATCTGCACAATGTGACAGCTACACATTGTGACACCTGCAGAGTGTGACATTTGCACAATGTGACAGCTACAAAGTGTGACGCCTGTACAGTGTGACTACCACTCAGTTCCTCATAAACAATCTGTAGATTGCTTAATAATTTGACTCTCTTAATGCAATGTATTGGAATATCGTAATTTTTTAAGTCTACCGAACAATTTAAGCAAGTTATCGTCTAATAAATCTAGGCGGCAATAAAACCAGACCTTTTTTAAGTCCATGGTTCCGTGCATCATAAGTCTATTTTAATAAAAATCCAACTAGATCCAACAGTAAGCAATCTGATTTATTTTACTGCAAAATCACTCTACATGTTTCGGGTGCCCACTGCACCCATCATCAGGAGTACTAAAAACTGTAACCGCAGCCTTCAGTACAGGTACTACTGTGAAATACAAGGATTAACTGGAATAAACAAACAACATTTGTGTGTTAGCTTGTTAACTTCTGATAGTAATGGGTAGTGATACAGTAACATATTTACAAAATTTTAAGGTATGAAATAACTTAGAATTAGAAGTTAAAAATTCTTTGGATAATAAAATAGAAACGGCTAAAAGCGTAATAGGAATATGGAATGGATGAAGTTAGTTAACAAAGTACTCACATATCGGTACAACTACTTCCCTCCAACGTGGCAAGGTTGGAAATTGGTCTGTGCGGATCATGTGGTAAGTATTGAACGGTAAAATAAAATAAATAAATAAATAAGGTAACATAAATCAGACTGCATACTGTTGCATCTAGTTGGATTTCTATTAATATAAACCCAGACCTGTTTGTCAAACAACTTTTCACTTACGTCTCCTTACACTGAATTATACATTTCTTATATTTTGCCGCTTATTATTTGTTACTCTCATTTGGTAACTTGAATTAAGTAGTATATTTTATTCTGTACGTATGGAACAGTTATTTGTAAGGTGTCTGTATGTGGACTTTCGTTTTTGAAACTGAATATTAGGCAGTAACCTTTGATGGCTGTAGAGTCCAACCAAAACTCATTTTTTTTAAATAAAACAAATGTAGCAAAATATATCAGAATGGCAGTATGGCAGCATTACAGTTCCCCATACAGCAGTCTGTAAACAGAGTAATAGAAGAACTCCGTGAATCAAAGATTTATGAACTTCATAATATTTCAAAGATACGGAACATTTTAAGAACGATAACTTCTATTAAAGCTAGGCGGTTAATAACCTCACTTAAATTTGTCAAGAAATTTCTCTCTTACATCACGTGACACTGAATTATACAGTTCTTATTTTTTACCTCTTATTAGTTATTACTTTCCTTAGTGACCTTGAATGAACTAGTTTATTTTATTCTGGGCTTGTGATACCATTAGTCGTAAGGTTTCTGTAGGTGGACGTTAGTTTGAGAAGCTGAGTTTTCGGCTGTAGGGCGCGCTGGCGGTAGAGTGTGACGTCATCTCTGTGCAGTCAGTTACAATTTATGTTATTGCCTAAACATTCCGTACCTGATGCTGTGTAATAACTCACCCTAAATTGTAGCCTAAATTTATTTATATGTATATAATCTGAAATGAAATAGGCAGTTTCCTTTCCAGTTTCCCCCCTTCTTGAATGTCGGAAGTTCCACCATACAGACTTTTTAAAATTTTGGGGAAATTTTCTGTTAAATTGAAAGTGCTGAATTGTGCCAAATGACTTATAATATTGAACTGTATTAATGCTTTCGAGAAGGAGTCTGTATGGTTGCAATAAAGACAGACAGGATGAGGAGGTCAGTGCCTTGAATTAACAGTAGTGACACTGAAAGGCAAAGAGAATTCTGAATTATAATCCAGATGCGAAAGAGAGTAGAAGGCCCAAAGTTAGACAGATTGAAGATTTTTATCATGAATTGATCAAAGAGAGTGTTATAATTTGCTGTATGAAGGCTAAGAATAGAGATAGATTGTAGAGAGCTCTAGAGGTGGTCATGGCGTATGTAAGGATGTTGTGTCACTGTTGATGATGATAAGGATTTGTTAAAATGCATATTCAATTAAGCTGTAGTTGTAATAATTAAAGAATCTTTATCATATATTGTTTGGAAACAAGTTATTAAGCATAAAATTCGTAAGTAAGAACCACGTAAAATTCCCGAAAACTGCTTGTATCAGGAGAATAGTTGTGTGCTGCCACGACTAACAATGCTGCCACACGTCATAGATATACAGAAATCTATCCACACAAAACAAATATGATCTCAGGAAAGATGTTTTCTCCAAACTATATGTCAGTTCACCCAGTATCACATAGGCTATGCACTTCAGTTTTGAGCAATTCAGAGCAAAGTACGGACGTCACTCTTGTTTGTCTCTAAGAATAGGTCATCAGCTTCATCACTGTCATCCATTCATGAATTTATCCCAAAATCAAAAATTGCAAGAAATTAAAAGATAGTGTTGTATATCTCCAGACATGGATGCTACACTTGTTTCGCCGTCTTTGTTTCCACATATGTGTATAAGTGTCTCGTATTGTTCAACGTCAAAAAGTTAAAAATCCAGTGCCAGCCGGAAGGGACTCGGACTTAACACGTTCAGATGTAGAGCTTTATATATATATATATATATATACGCAATTCTAATTTTTTTTACCGTTACAAATGTAGAATTTGTGAATGAAAGTATGAATTGCTTGTTTCAGTACCCTTTTCAGAGAAATATTTCTTTCATACGCTCTATACTTTATCATTCAATATTAATAATTTATTCTTCTATAATTTGCATAGCTCTTTGGATAATTTGAAATGTGTAATGATTTTTTTAATAAAGGAAATTACGTTACTTCCTTTCATTAATTCTCACTGTATTTGAACATTTCTACACAATGGAACTTTCAACATTAAAGTAGCCAGAACAGACTCTCATTCAATATTTAGGAATTTTTATAAATATGCAGCAACTTTAGATATATTCAGAATATCAAACAACAGTAGTTTGGTGTCTGAGAAGAGGCAATAAGCTTGAGAATGTGATTTGTTATCAAAAGAGCATGTAAATAATAAATACGCCCGCTAGTATTCATAGGTATCGTCTTGAGGCAAAAAAACCTCGTTTGGTCTTACACTCTCCTCTTTTGTGAATTTGTTTGACAGTAGTTTTAAACTGAAGCTATGAAGCTTATTTAACATGCTGAAACAAAAATAACTGTTATGCATATAAAGCAGTGATATGAAAATTATAAAATTTTACTAAGACTAGTGTTATGGCTAATTGTGTGAAGAGAAATCTGAACAAGCAATTAATTTGATGAGTATGGTATTGAATTTTATGAGTGGATTTTAATGTCATATAGTGACCTATTTATTTCGTTTGCTAAAATGGCGAAACGGAACAGCTACAGTGGGTGTTTTGATACTTTTATTAGTAAATAAATAAAAATACATATTGTGTTGCTTCGTACATACACACACACAAATGTAGATAAGTTTCTATCTGGAAATCGACGTAGGATTTTGATGCAGGAAACAAAGCGTCACATTTGAGCACTCATTATCTTCCAATTTCACAATACACAATAATTTTTATACCGTACCGTAACAACAGAAAAAGCAGCGAAGCACATTGCTGCTAGCATAATCAGCAAGTGGCCACAGAGAGAGACATTCAGTGCGTCTTCCAGTTGTTGAATGAACCTGTGGATTAGAGGGACAGGTTCTTAGAAAATACTAAAAGTTTTATTTGTTAGAGGGCTTTCCTTTTTAGTTGCAGTTTACACGCTATATATGTTTTATTATATATCTTAATAAAGCTTACGAATGTGTTTTCATAATAATTTTTTTAGTATATGCAATTTGCCGTAGAGATTGTAAAAGACGTACCTTTTTCGTCTGCATTTCATCAATGTGTTATGTATAATATCTTGAACTTACTGCCTTATGTCCTGATGATGTTGAATGCAGGCGTTGAACTTTGCTTGCGAGTAAGAATTTACAGTCGTATGAACTTGTTTATCTTCTTGCCAGTGTCGAGGCGTGATATGTTGTTGTCTAATATCCAATATGGCCGCCTTTAGCTTATCGAACTGACTGCATGCCACAGCGATCAGAGTGATAACCAGAGACATGTATCCACATACAACACCCAGTGACAGCAGTGACGTAAAACACTGAAAAGATGTGAATATTTATAACAGAAGTTTGAGTTAAAATGAAGCGATTAAGAAATCCTAATATAACCAAACCTACAATAATGACACTAGGAAAATGACAATTTTGACTTCATATTCTTATTTTTCAAGTTTCATATTTCGTTCATTGAATGTAAATTCACATCAAATCGGAATGGGCATTACGTTTTGTTTGGACGGAATGAACGACTTTACAGATTCGAAATGAACACACTTTATTATATCTGTTTTATCTGAAAACTTTCACACTAAATTCATCTGTGAAAAATCTGGTAGCAGGATATGAATAAGTGAATATAAAGCATGGAAACGACGGTGGATGTGTGAAAAGGGAGACATACTTAGGAATCATATTATTGTGGGAAGCGATGTTTCTCAGATTACAACACACATGGTGTCTCCTATTACCAGACATTGTGTATGGAACATATTTTTTTCTGTTCTGTGATTTAATTGTAAAATTTGCTAATCTATTTTCAATCTCTTATTCTGTATTATGTTGTTCCAGTAACTACTGTGTGCTGCGATTCGCCAGATGGAAAGACTATAAAACTGACGAGCCGATCTCTGTGGCCGGGTGGTCTAAGGCGTGGGTCTGCGATTGCTAGTCTTTTTGGGATTGTGAGTTCAAACCCAACCGAGTGTATCCATTTCTGTAGCTTGTAATTGCTGTGTTTTGTCATTTAGAAGTCTCTGCGTCGGGCTGATCTCTTGTTCGAAGGAGTTCTACGAAGTCTGGTGTGTCTGACTGTGATCTCGAAGATCCGTGATACGATGCTATGACCCAATTAAGGGCCGAAATAAACTATAGGAATTGTGAGAATTAATGCATTGTTTTTGTGACCGAGATTATCGTAGATCTTACGCTTGCCCTTGATGTATAACGTGATCCATTGCACTGATATCTGTGTCGCGTTATCGTTAAAAATGATCATTTCTTATTATGACACAATATTAGGTCACGTATTTACAGAATCGTTAAATCTAACAGTTTGTACTTAGTGCTATGGATATGTATCCACTGGGTGCAGTTGAAACACCGGATATCTAGAAAGTTTTAATTCTTTCTGTCATTTCTGCGGAGAAAGTCCGGCACATTGCCATGATTAGACCGAGATGATCTCATTGAAACTTTTTCACTCTCTCTTACACCCCCCCCCCCCTCTCTCTCTCTCTCTCTCTCTCTCTCTGTCTGTCACGGTCAAATGATCAACGCTCTGTAGTCGCACACCTTTGTGGAAAATTAATGAAAGGAACAGGATAAAGGGAAAAAAGTAAGTCAATTAACTCAGCCCGTTACATTAAGAATATTATATGAACAGAGAGAGCAGGTTTCTGTCTTAGTAATTGTTACCTGTGAAATGTTAACCAGTTCATAGAACGGTGAAACAGTCCAGTCGAAAGGATACCACGCAGTGATGATCGTTTCATTTTTTGTTACGATGCGTACAGTCGACTGTCCGAAATGGAGAGAAAGGACAGCAATTGCTGCACGCCCAGTGTACTTGATAATACGCGGGATCCACCCTGCCGCTGTCAAGTGTCCGGTGTCAGCGTCTCTGGTCGGCAGATCTTCCCACGTGAAGCTGTCTGTTAGGTCCACCCCACGTTCAATAATTTGTTGTTGGAGCCTGATACAAAGGAACCTAACCGTTATCTCACGTTCGTTACATGTGGGAAAGCAGTTGAAAGAGAGCAGGAAGTTTTGGATTTCGTGTTTTATGATTATGAGCAATGAAATTCTTCGCCAATAAAGTTCTGAAGACTGAATATTTCATGTTTTTGTCTTGTGTGGATGCCATTAATATTGCGGCGCTAAACGTCGCTATACTTTCAACGGGAGAGCGTTCCGTTGAAGTCACAACTTCTATAATATATTTGGTATAAATTTCTATTACATTAATGTTACTGCATATGTGACAGCCAGTGCTATTACTTACCTGCAGTATGAAAATATCCACATAACGTTCGAGATAGGAATTAACATACGTACTGTCGTCATGGCGCGTCCCAAATCTTCTCTGTGATTGTACACGTCGACGAACATGCCTAGATATGTTGTGCTAGCACATACAACCACTGTTATCATATAGATAGCGTAAATAGTCGATATTTTATTCATCTTAAATGGAATTCCCGCCATTCTGAGGAGGAAAATCATCGAACGGAAACGAATCTCCCCCATTCTCTTTAGTTTGGTTTCTTTTATATTCATGTTGAAATAATGTACCGCAATGAGAAGTAACACAGAGTTTAAAATGCCGTTCGTAGCTCTGGACAGTCCTCGTTGGTTTATTACTGTATTTGTCACTCGCACTGCTCAGTACGTCTCTGACTGTCAGGGCTTTGTGCATGACACTGAGCTCTTTAACGTAGTGATTGTATTTTTGATGGCGAAAGAGTGATCAATATTTAATGGAATTGTATTATTAATAAGACCCGAAAGTTGGTATTGTAGAATCGTTAATTTGTTTCTGGATAATTTGGGACAACCATGGTATGGCGTAAGTTTGAGCCATGATATTGAAAACTTAGTAGAAGGATGTAACTACCCACTGGTGCCATTAATTTATTTACAGTGTTAGGAAATTTTAGCGAATAAAAAGCAGATGTTTCATTCAAAATTTATATACATTCCGTGAATATGAAACTACTGAAAAAGTAAAAAAATTCACAGAGATATTTTAATAAATGCACGTAAGTGTACAAGTAAATTACCCTTTATACATGTAACTGGAATTTTCTTAAACGTTATCTAAAGAACCTTGAATATTAAATTTTATGAAAATCCATCCAGTGTAAAAGCAGTTGTATTATACATACGGATAGCAGACAGATGGACAGACTTTTTACCGTCCTTCTGATTAAATGTGACACTGATCACGCTCCGTGGTGGGACGGTAATCTTGTTATACCCGGTCCTACCCTACCTAAGTATCACCTGTTTAGGTAAGGTTCCAGTTTGCTC
>Ga0123355_10015978_pt1 | contig 11811 bp, 10 predicted proteins | sample TergutEmb28metaG_3_FD_89872 | JGI IMG/M metagenome (GOLD analysis project Ga0123355, IMG submission 89872) | Embiratermes neotenicus P1 segment gut microbial communities from Petit-Saut dam, French Guiana - Emb289 P1 | ecosystem: Host-associated > Arthropoda: Insects > Digestive system > Gut ...
AAAAAAAAAAAAACTTAGCTTTTCCAATTATCACAGGCTCAGGGTTTACAACAATGTGTTCCTAAGGAACACACTGTCCAGTTGCACTAATTTAAGCTCTTACAATATCCATTGTCTGACAAAGTGCTTCGCACTTTCACCTGTACCATAAACAACCAGCAGGTCCTTACATTTCTTTATATTACACATAGTTCACAATCCAATGCTGTATGATGCCATTACTTCACTTTGGTTTTCACCATTTTTAAGCCCTCTAGTTACATCAAGCTTCTCAGAAACTGCTGAATTTATGTGTTTCCTCTCACCAGCAGTACAATGTTTACTCATCTTTCCAGCTTTCAAAGCCATTACAATAGCTTGATGGACTCAATAAGGCCCTGATAAACCAACATAAAGTAATGGAATCAGTATGCACACCATAAGTTATGGACAGTATAACTTCTGGTGTTGGGACTACTTTCCTCAAGTGCCAAACTATCAGAACTGCCAAATTAACCATTTAAAGATGAAACGTAATCTGCTTTATATAAGGAATCAGTCTGTATCACACAGTAAACACTTCCCACCATGGTTATAAAAACCAATCAGTTAATATTGTATAAAGCAAAAGTCGCTGTCTATTCTGAGATCCATACAAAACACTCAACGCAAAGTGCACCATGTAGAATTTTTGAATGTTAAATGTGGTGGTACACAAAGAAACCACTAGGCTTTAAAAGGTTAAAGGATACTGTACCGACCTTTCATACAATCAAAGACATGAAAACTTCAGAATGAGGGATCCCTTGTGAGAGAACAGTCTATACTTTTGTACTAGGATAATGTAACAACATTCAGTTTGCAGATATGTGTATCACAGCAGAAATAAATCTGTGATATACCCATAAACTCAACTTTAACATTAGAGGATTTTAAAAGTCAATGAAATTTTAACGTGTAACAGTTATATTGTACTCAGTGGAAACAAAGTGAGATCCCAATGCTCATTTTCCTTAAAATAAATGGCACTCTATGCCTACCATGCTTGTCAAAATTTTTCACAAACTGCCTGTAATGGCCATTTACAATAGCCAAAGTGCTGCAGTACAACATAGTATAAAATGATGGAAAATTGTTGTGTAGGCTGTATAATGTATTGGGTCTACATTATTGCGAAGCACAGCAGGGATAAACCAGTCCAAAAAAATATATTGCTTTGTCAACAAACAAACACCTCACCTCTGAGATAGCACCTGCACAGGCCACATTCTCTGCTTCTATGCTGTAATTGTCTCCCTTCATGAGGTAATAAGAACATTTCCCCATAAAATTGAAATGTTTCCCATCAAATGTAAGATAATGAGGATCACCGACAGCTCCACAACGAGCACCACAGTTTATTTGTGTGCATGACCAATGTCCACCAACACAAGTGCTGCAAAAACAAAAAAATTCTGCTGAAAAATATCCACAACAAGAGCACTGGTGAACCTGTCAGAAACATGGCAATATTAATATCTAGAATTATCATTCTCTTCAGAAACCTGAAATTGGTAAGACATTCAAATCTGTGGGTCATATGGTATACATGCAGTTACTGCTTGTCATTAAAGCCATCATACACACAACTGTGTATTGTTGCCAGGATCTCTCTTGATTCTGTCTCATGTGAAAGAACCTCAGACCTCCAACCAACCAAAGTGTGAGGCAGCCTCATCAAATTACATAATGTATTACAGTACAATTACTTTAATCCAGACGCCAATACTCGGAAAATCCTGATATTTCAGCATGTGGACAAGGGTTATATAAGAGGTTTACAGAAATGCATTTGGAAGGAAAAACCTGTGAATGGAACTCTGATAATTGAAAAAACTAAGATTTTCATGATGAAATTAAAATAACTGACACGCACACAGTCTCTGACAGCTAGCTGCAAAGTAGAAAAAAAAAGTTAGGTCAATGTAGTATAGTACTGTTTGATAATCTGGCACCCGTCCAATCACTTGGGTGCCAGAGTCAAGGAATGCTATTGTATAAAAATGTATGGGATTTCAGTCTTTTAACTATGGTAAATTTTAAATACGAAATTAGTAATAGTTTGTGGGATCTGAGGTTCTCACAATACTGCTGATAAAGACGTCTATCTTTTGGCATGTGATGCAATATAGTCTGCTATGTCAGTATCAGCATTTCAGAAGAGCACACTGTCTTTGGAATACCATAAATATGAAAGCAGTATGGTCAACAGAAACATTAGTACCTACACATCAACAAAAATTATGGAAATTTTGTTAATAGTTTCAATAATACAAATAAATAGATTCTGACTACAGTGAAACCTATGAAATATCAGCATCACTCATAAAACTTACCACGTGTTACAATCCTTTGGAACCTTCTCTCCTGGCTGAAACATCCTCCCACGCAACTGACAGGGGCATTGTTCCCGTGAAACACATTGGTGGTCATGAAGGACTGTTCCAACAGGGCAGTAACAACCCTCCTCACAAGAGTCTGTGATTGATGTCGGGGCTGGTAAAGTGACCGATTTACAAGTTTCTTGTGAACTTGGTCCACATGGAAAATACACACGACCTCCAGTGCATTTCATAGCTAGAAAGACAGTTCTCATATTATCCTACTACGCATTTCCAGCCACATTTGAACATGTGAAAAATAGTGTTGTAAATGACATATATTCCACACACTCTTCTTGGACTTCTTAAGCCTGAAGATTGAGGCACTAAACATCTCTGAAATGTTGGCAACCACAGTTGACAATGCACAAAATACCAGAAGGTTTGAATTTTCATCACTGTTATATTCAGTAAGTAAAAATGATGCTTTATCACTCCATGTTGCATTCCTGTTACTTTTTATTCATGGTTTTTCTTTCTTAACCAACTTTTTGATTAACCACCCTACGTCTCAGTCCTCTCTTTGTAGGTGAAGTGGGAGACTATTGTATTGTACATATATAAAAAAATAGTTGTCAATGAATTTAATACTTTCAATAAAAACTGAATAGACAAAGTTGTTACTCACAACTAAAGAGTGGATTTCATTTGCATATTTCTGTTATACTCAGAACCGATGTTTAGCTCAGTTACTGACCTGGAATCATAATTTGTAATATGTAGTAGCTTTCTTGTGTTTCACAGAAGCTCTGAGAAAGCTACACAGTACTCCCATATTACAGATTGCTCAACAAATGAATCTACATATTAGGGATGACAATTTAACAAGCAACCTTACTGCAGCCAATCTGGTACACTATCTTTTTTATTGGGATTACTCAAATTTGAGATAAATATTTAAATTTCTACCATATACTGTATCAATAACTATAAGTCATGCTTACGACACATAGAATTGTCCCTCCAATTCTTGACGGCTGTGGTTTTACCATGCTGGCTGCATACTTTTACAAACACTGCAAATGACTGACAAGCACAGTCATTTCGTTGGGAATTTGATTGCCTGCATGAGCAGAAGTCCCATTTGCAAGCTTCATAATATGGCCTCACATCCACAACCTACAAACAAATTACATTTTTTATTTCTAAAGTGTTAAGTATTTGGGGCATGGGTTTATATTTTCTTAAAACATATTAGAGCCCTTTGATAATAGTGAAAAGGTTATTTTCATGTTATGATTCATAAATAACTAAAACCCATTTCAGGATGCTCACAGGTGAAGAAATTGCAGCAGTTTGGACAGATCACCATAGGCACTTAGACAGTCACAGTGATCCAGAATTTACATACTCCACTTGCAAAGATTTCCTTGGCTTTTTGCCATAACCATTGTCCAGTGTCCTTTAATGTTCCAAAATTTCATATCACATGTTGGTAAGACCGGGCTGTAAGCAGGATATTTTAGCACCTCCCACAGCATGGCTGTCAGCTGGTCCTGAACTCTGCGGACCACATGGGGACTAACCTCATTGTGCAAGAAGATGATGCCATTAGTGAGGGCACCCAGAGTTCAGGACCAACAAAATTCCATGGTATGGGAAATGGTCAAATATCCTGTATTCAGCCCAGATTTATTGCCACGAGAGTTTCGAATGTTAGGACCATTAAATAAAAACCCTTGAATTTACAATGAATGACAGCATGCAGGAAGCAGAGGAATAGTGGTTCTGGTAGCAGCCCAAGGAATTCTTTGCAGATGGAACACCTAGCTTGTGGATCAATGTGACTTCTGTCCACATGCCGGTGGTGACTTTTTCCTAACTGCAATACTTTCACCTGTGAGCACACAAAAACAGGCTTCAATTGTATCTGCCTCATAGATTCTACACATGCTTGTAATAATTGCAGAGAAGCACTTAATGAGCCATAAGTTGTGACACATTATCATGGCAGGGTTCCAAATGCAATTTTCAAGCTGAGTAATATGAAATTCTTAAACATTTTAATTTACCATGCGACATAATCTTAAACATACTAGGGCAAATAAAAATAAGGTGGCAAAGTTTATTGTAGGAAAACTAAAATATTTACAAATAATTTTGAGTGAACTTCTTAACATACAATCCTCAAGGCTGTATGTAGTGATTCCTGCAATCCTTCCTCTTGTGGACACGATTGTGACACATGTTTCAGAAAAGACTGCATCTTCCATGTGTAATAAGTTGTACCTACTACATCTTGGATTGCTTCCCCTTAGGGACAAGCTATAGCCTGGGGAAGCATAAGAATTTTCATGGGGGCAAAATCTAGTGAGTAAAGCAGATGGGGAACCACTGGCATTCTGTGCTTGGCCAAGAATTCTGTGTGGCATGGTCCAGTGTCACAGTGCAGAAGCCTGGCACTTGAAGACCATTTGTGATACTGTTTCCAATGAAATGTCATCTCCATGGCATTGCAGAATGGTTCTGTAAACAGTCACATTAATGTTCTGCTTTTGGAAAAGAAATCTGGGATGCACCAAATACTCCACATCAAAGATGGCAGTCTAGGTTGTCTTGATTTCTGACCACACTTAACTCACTTTCAACTGAGGTCATGTTCATGCCTCCCATTATATAACATTTGTTTTGTCTCAAGGTCATAGACATAAACACAAAATTCATCCCTGGTAGTAATGCACAGTAAGTAGAAGGCATCATTTCTGGCATGTTTGAACAATTCAAAACATGCTTGTTGCACACTGTTCTGTCTGGTCTTACCTGAGAAGCCAAGGAACAAGTTTTGCTGACATGCATCTCATTCCAAGATCATGCATGAGTACTGCTTCACATATGGCAAATTAAAGTTGGCTTCATCAGTAATCTATCTGATAATCAAATGCCCTCACAGATTAATTACCTGATATGGTCACCAGTCTCATTGGTTCACACTGTTAATGACCAGCCTGTGTATGTGGACCATCAATGACAGGAGTGTAATAATTTTTAAAACATGAATGCCACTCAAATGTATTGAATGGATGCAACATTTTTTCTGCAGTCGTTGTGTAGCACCTTTTTAAGTGTCTGTGGACATTCTAAGTTTCAAGCAGAAATTAATGCAAACATGTTGCTCCTTCAACAAAACTATTTCACATCAGAGCAGAGGGAAAAAATTTTGCACTGTAGATAATCTCACTTATGACATGGTTAACCTGCCACCTACCCATCTGGTCTATGTGGCATCAGAACATGATGCTATATAACCTTTATGGTTGTCACTTCAACATTACCAGTAGTGTCTCTATAAAAAATTGTATCGTAAATATTTTCCATCAGCCTATGTACACTGGCCTAATGCTCTATATACGTTGAATATTTTGGTCTGGTTTTAAGAAGTATACAGAAGGTGAACTCTAAAATAAATCACGATCATAAAGGCACTCAATACTTAATGGTTTGGCTCCCAGGAGGGCCAAGATGCTTTTTCAGGGCAAACACATCCATACCACCTTGCAGGCCAACCCAGGCTCCTAGTAGCAGATACTGGGGCTTGTTCATCAGAAGTAAATTAGATTGGACATTATGACCAACCACTTCCATCTTGCACTAAAAGCTAAGAAACGCTGAAGGTAAACCTCTACAAGAAGGCCAAGATAAATGAAGTGCCACAGTAAAAATCCATATCCCCATAAACTTTCCGATGTTAAAAAATGTACTGAAATTCCAAAAGTTCTTTCCATTTTTTCCAGCCAAAATTGGAAATTGTGTTTCACCCTTCTCTCATGATGGAGCAGCACTCCTGCCATGCAGAATCACTCACAGAAACTAAAATGTGTGCAACGTAAATGAATGGAATAATGCAGAGTACATCACACACGATACAGAAAGGCAGGAAGGTGCATTCGGAATGCATCTGACACAGTACATACAGCAACATCTCAAGTTTGGGGTATATCACACATTGCTATATCTCCAAGCATTCACAGTGCTTCCTGCTTAAGATTTTTGAATGGACCTGCATAAAAGAAATTCCTGGAGGGGAAAAGATTTTACAAGAATAAGTACATTTTCTGGTTTTATAATATGTAAAGAACCAACAAATGCACTGTAATTGTATGATGTATTATTATCTACAATATCTTCATGAACATGTTTCAGCCAGTAATCCGGCCACCTTCAGGGTCCTGCCTTTGATATTAGAATACCATTTGTAGTTAAATGTGTCAGTCACTCCATAATATTAAAAATGCATAATTTTAGTTAAAATTTTACTTGTGAATAATAATGTAAAACAATATAGGATAAGAATGGATAATTATAAAATACAGGAAGTTAACATTCTTTAATGTTTGTGGAGTGATGTATACAGCAGTTATATGGTGAGTTGTAATCCAGAGTATAGGTGATGTGTTTTCTATGTTGCACCACACAGAAAACACATCACATACACTCTGGATTAGAACTCACCATATAACTACTTTGGGGACCGTGGTAGCACAGTGGTTAAGGTGCTGTGATACAAATCGGAAGGTCGCTGGTTCGATCCCAGCTGGTGTGATTTTTCATTGACATATAATTCTTCTGATCGCACTATGGCCCTGGGGTCAACTCAGGCTCTAACAGAAATGAGTACCAGGAGTATTTCCTGGGGGTAAAGGCGGCCGGTGCGTAAGGCTGACAACCTACCACCATCCTGTGCCATTGTCACGAAATCTGGGAACTCTTAACTTCCTGGAACCCCTGGGCCTGTCCAGGCCTGTAATGGGACTGCTTTACCTTTATATAACTACTTTATACATCACTTCACAAACACTAAATAATTTTAACTTCCACTGTTTCACAATTATCCATCCTTATCCTATATTATTTTACATTAAGATTCAAAAGTAAAATTTTAAACAAATTATACATTTTTAATATTATGGAGTGACTGTGACACATTTAACTACAATAGTATTCTTGTATGGAAGGCATCACCCTGAAGGTGGCTGGATTACTGGCCGAAACATGTTCTTGAAGATATTATAAATATAAATATACCATAAAATTAAAGTGATTTGTTGGTTGTTTGTACATTTTATAAATCCAATTAATGCACAGGATATCAAACACATTAAAATTCATTTTCTGGATTCACTTACACGTTTTTATGTCAAGCAATTTTTTCATAATATGTCCACTATAAAGATCACAAAGACATATTAGCAGTGAACTGTGAAATACCACTGTCTCACTGCTGAACAATAATTTATAAAACCCCAGTCATAACAGATCATCTAAAAAGTATAAGTCTAAAGTCATTTATTGGTGGCACAGGTTCAGTTTCTTCATTTATCTCACTTGTGTCCTCCACCTCAGGGATGCCATTAAACAGGTTTCCATTAGTCATAGCACATTATCTACTGTAACAAACCTTCAGAACCATACTTGAAGTTCAAACCTTGTTGCAGCACCTCTACAATATGCTTGTTAGCAAAAATTTAATAATAAAAACCGAGGAACTAGAAATGAACAGTCATTACCTCAGGTGCAAGTGACAAAGTAGTCCACAATCAATTATCAGTTATGGTACAGTTCAGCCATCGAGAAATGACAATGGCTGTATTGCCTTTTAAGCACATTATGAGTAATTGGAAAACTTTTGAATGAAAATCCAAACAAATAAACTTCTAAAACAGAAAAAAATCTTACAAAAGAACTTCATGCATGGAAAAATTTAACATTATTATCATGAAAGTTTTGGTGGGACTTCAAAAATCTAATTTCTTACATGGGAAATACTTCTCCCTTGGAACTTCTTACCCAGGACTTTTTATCCATGAAACACTGTGTTCTCTCACCACTAATTGTTCCAAACATAACTGCCCAGGAAACCAGAATATGAATGAATATGTTTTGTACCATGCCAAGTTCTAGTATTATGTACTCACATCCCTGCAAGCCACAAAACGTGCGTCATGAAGAAGCTTGTTACAAAAAGTTGTGGCAGCACTCTCAAGCTGAAAATGTTCTTCCTCATCATCATGTACCTTGTACCTGCCACAGGTATGAGTTTCTACTGGTGGTGATGAACAGTGATCACCTGAAATTCAGAAAAGAAAGAAGTAACAGGGAAAGAGTTTAGTTTATACATGAAAGAGAACCCTGCTGCATGAAAAACTAAAACAAAGAGGACAGAATAAGGAGTGAGTATCAACCCACATGGGTTCCCTCAGGAATAATACCAACAGTGAAGGATATTCACGATGTCCAAAGCTATGCAGAATTGATCAAGTTTTATTAGAATAACAACAAATAGGAAAACCTGTAAAAAAGATGTAATAGTAGTATTCAAGGGCATGGATGAAGGCCAAGAACAAGGAGGAAGAGGACAAGATTGTTACTGTTGCAATCATTATCACTGTGGAGGCAGCAGCAGTTGTGGTGGTGGTGGTGATGGTGGCAGTAGTGGTGGCAGTGCCAGCGATGGTGGTGGTGGTGGCAGTGCCAGTGATGGTGGTGGTGGTGGTGGCAGTGGCAGTGGCAATGGTGGTGATAATAACAATGATGATGATAAATAAGATCATGATAATTAAATTTACCAACCTCCCAGTGGTTTAACATTCCAGCTATTGATGAAAGAAGAAAGGCTATGTGCAGATGAGCCATCTTTACTCATGAAGTCATTTTCAGCTCTCCCATCAAGCAGCCCACACAGTCCTGCAGATCTGTTCCACAAACTCTCAGTTACACTAATAGCCACATAATCCTGTAACAATTCAAAATATTATACAACAAAACATGGATTTTTTGTTCTTTGTATCTATGTTTTCCTTTGTTCTATAAATGTTTTACCAGTCCCAACAAAACTTCCACAATAATAATGTTACATTTTCCTGAAATATGTATACTATTTGTGCTTTCTGTCCTATTCCTAAATTACACATTCAAATTGAGTAAAAACTGACTTGCTGCTGCTCTTTTAAGTGCTTTCAATTCAAAAAAACAGGGAAATAAAATCTATTTTTGGTTATAATTTCATGTATTCTCTTATTGTCTTCAAATACATTTACTATACCATGACTTCAAGGTCATGCCAGCAGAGTGAAATTGTATTTCCTGCTGATGTCAGGCTTATGTAGTGACAAATGACCTTTGATGCAAGTTACATGTGACCATGAGTTCCACATGCTTACTAAAACACTATATTAGTGTTGTTTTTTGAATCTACTGCAAATTTAATTCGTAAAGTTTTATTTTCTCCCTCTAATTCATTAAAAGTGACTACAAGTTTCACATTCTTATTAAGATTCTGTGTTACTGATGCTTGGTGATTTAATGCAAAGTGACAAACAGCTGTATTTTAATGTTTGGTTAAGATACATCTTTCACCATTGTGAATCAATCAAAGAAGAGGGAAGCATCTCTACTCAGGAACAAAATTGACTTCCCAGGCCAAGTCGATGCTAATAAGGAAAGAATATGTTTTATTGGCTGCCTACATAGGAAATGCGCCATGAACACTAATCATTATTGTAAATCAGGAAAGAAATCGAAAGCATTGTTGACAAACTGGCAGGTCTTCTGGGCGTAGGAACAACCTGAAACAGTCACAGTTTCAAGAAATGTTCAGTTCATTGGTCACATGGGTTAAATAAGATACAGCCAGCAATGAAGTACTTATTGGCACACTGCTGAGACAGAAGGCTCTGTACACTGGTATGAGGATAGGCATTGAAGATTTCAAAACCTCTAATGGCTAGATCAAAAGTTTAAAGAAGCAACATGGTGTTGTGTACCAAGCTGTACAGGACAGTGCAAAGTGATGGACTCTTCAACAATGGAGGAATGGAGAAAGGAACTATTATTCAAAATTAATGAGGGTTACAAGCATAAGATTTACAATGCTTCCTAGGCTGGATTGTTCTCCAGGCTTCCACCTGACAAAACACGGAGTTTGAAAGGGGATCCTTGCTATGATGGGAAGAATTCCAATGAGATATTTTTTTTTAGCATGCAAAGCCTATGAGACCAACAAACTCCTACCAGTGGTGACAGGGAAGGAGGAAAATCCTCATAGGTTTAAGAAATTTTCCCACTGACTATGGAGCCAACAGAAAAGTATGGGATATACAAGGCATCTTTATGACTATTATGGGAATCTAATGCAGAATAGGTAGCCAAAACAGAAAACTTTTACTTCTGTGGACAGTGTGCTGCTCATCCCCAAGCAACAAGTTACAAGGTGCAAGTTGTTTTTTTTCCCCAAAACAGTATCAGCATTTTCAAACTTGTCCAGGGAATCGTCAGGTTATTCAAACATTATTACTGCAAGCAACTTGACGAAACACTATCACAAGTTGCTTCATGATGAACATGCATGTATATGAGTTAAATATTTTTAAGGATGATCATGAGATGACACCACTCCAGACAGCATAAACTCCTAACAGTAGGTGTGGCTACAGTAGAACCTCCTGAGTTATTTCATGTTTGAAACAAGCCTGCAGCATGTGTGATTGTTGAGTAATGTTTTCTTAAGTAAAAGTGTGTGTTAACCTATTTGTGGTTTTGGCATACCTAGAAAATGGCAGCCTTGGAAAAGCATGTCTGCACTGAATTTTGATTTAAATTTGGGAAAAATACAACAACTTTCAAAGTGTTGAAAGTAGCCTTTGGAGACCAATAGGAAGAACACAAGTTTTGAGTGGTTTTCCAATTTCAAAGCTGGTGTCAACTCTGCTGAATATGCCAAACACCCAACACCAAGTAAAACAGATTAAAATATGTCTTAAGTGACAAAATTTGTCCTACAAAACAGTAGTACCACTGCCCACAAAGCTGCTAACATGTTGGGAATTTCATATGAATGACTTCTGAGCAATATCAAAGACAATCTGAACATGTGCTGAATTGCCACCAAGTGGTTTCTCTATCATGATAATGCACCTGCTCACTCTGCAGTCTGTACATAAATTTTTAGACAAAGTAGATCATGAAAGGAAAATTAGGAGTAGGAGACAAAGGACGGATATAAGGAAATATTCTTTTGTAAATAGGACCATCCAACACTGGAACCAGTTACGGACAGAAGTGTTAGGAATTCTCCCCTGCAAACCAATCACTTTTAAAAAGAGGGTAAGGAAAGTGATAATTGAGTTGAATTAAAAGGAAGTAAAATGTGCTGGAAATCATCGAAAAGTGGAGAGAATCAGAGTATAGTGAAGTGAAAAGTCTAAAGTTAAGGGAAAAGTTATTTAACATGGAGTGTAGCGAAGTGCCATAAAGTGAAGTGAAGTGAACGAAGCAAGTGAAGTGGAATGAGGTGAAGTGAAGTGCAGTATAGGGAAGGGGAGGGGGAGGAACAAGTCTTTATGGAAAAGGTTTATAGGAGTAGTAAGTGATGAGAAGTGAAAGACTGGGGTGAAAGCGTGAGTGAATTAATGACTGT
>Ga0123355_10015979_pt1 | contig 11810 bp, 8 predicted proteins | sample TergutEmb28metaG_3_FD_89872 | JGI IMG/M metagenome (GOLD analysis project Ga0123355, IMG submission 89872) | Embiratermes neotenicus P1 segment gut microbial communities from Petit-Saut dam, French Guiana - Emb289 P1 | ecosystem: Host-associated > Arthropoda: Insects > Digestive system > Gut ...
GCGTGGAAACGTGGTTCCTTGTATCCGCGGAGGGGAATGCCTTCGGTGGAGTGGCGTGGAAACGTGGTTCGTTGTATCCGCGGAGGGCAATGAGTTCGGTGGAGTGGCGTGGAAACGTGGTTCGTTGTATCCGCGGAGGGCAATGCCTTCGGTGGAGTGGCGTGGAAACGTGGTTCGTTGTATCCGCGGAGGGCAATGAGTTCGGTGGAGTGGCATGGAAACGTGGTTCCTTGTATCCGCGGAGCGCTGCCGTCCGACGGCAAATGCGTAAAATGAGATGGTGCGTAGTATCTTACATCCGCGAATCGCAGCACGTCTGTGGTTACATTACTGCCCGTCAGCAAATTATATTCACCGCTACATATTTATTTGACCACAGATGGAATGACTCTAATTTTACAACCAGCTACAATTTTTGTTTTAGCGACTACATAGTTTGCGTCAAACACTCGGAACACTACTGTGCTCCTCCTTCCCTTTGGCCACTTTCATTTGCCGATCAAGTGTAGAGGAAAAGGATGCCGAGTTTTAGGTTCGGTCAGTGCAACACACAGCAGTGGAGGGTGTGAAGCCGTGTTACAAAACCCAGATCCTTGTAAAGCGATCTAAGTTATCACAGCTTTAATTGTGAATGTTCGATGTGAGTTATTTTGGCATATCTTCGATTTTAATAGCATACACATACGTCAGTCATTATATTTTAACTGGTTTAGACAAATTGGTAACATCTGGAGACATTTGTGCTGCACTACAGCGTGAAACAAGCGGTTGCCCTACAACCTCTTCCTCGCATTAAGTTCCAACTGAACTTCACCAGTAAAACTGCTCTCAGTGCAAAACAAGCACATCAAATACAAGTTATAAGGTACCAATGTACTACTGGGGCTTGTATTAAGACAGGGAAACATATTCCAGTATGATGGACATTGAACTTCTCAATGAGAGATATAAGTTCCCGTTCTTACCAAACAACACGCAAAATTACAGTATTTTATGCACATTGTGATGTATATCTTGTTACGAATTCTTTGTAAAATGTGCCATTTTTGGAAAAAAAAAAACTCAGATTAAGCGCCACATAAGGTAAGGTTTATATCAGACACATATGAGGAGAAATAAAATTCATCCCGAACGTAATTTGTACATCTCCTCAACATCAAATGCAATCAGAACCTACACAGTAGTTTTCGGAGGTGAAACATGCAGATGGACAAATGTGGCCTCCGCCGTATGTTTTCCGTTTATGCCTTAAGTCCATTTGCGCACAATAAAATTATAAACATTGCAGTTATTGTATCTGTGCAGTGTCGTTACTTCAAACTTCAATTCACTACCAGTTCTGTAACACAAAAGAGGTCTGAGACGTGTTGTTAGCACGGTATTATCCTTGGCTCGCAAGAAAGTCAAGGTCTCATAATTATTTGCTTTCTTTTCCTTCTCAGAAGCCTCAAATGGCAATTTTTTGTTCTACGTACTATGACTCCGGCAGCCGGACAGTTTTGCAAATCAGCCTCATGTAATGCGGAATATTTTGTTTAATCAGCTTCACTTCCATTATTTAATACATCGAAAGGGTGTACGAAAAAGTCGGCAGCCATTGAAAAGAGTGACATTACTTCAGTGCCAGCGTGCACACTCACATCTAAACGCGTGACGAGTGTTCTCCGGGTTACAGTACCACAAAAGCTACATGACAGTTCTAAACTCTATCCCGTCTTTGTACAATTGAAACACGGCAGAAACGCTAATTTTGAGGCTGATGATGGCATCAGACAGTGCAACCAACTGACTAACCGCACGGTGTCTGACCTTGAGAAGTTAATATTTGTCCAATATAGAAACTACCCGCCTTTACTGAGGGCGAATATCCACTTACGTGCTCACAACAGACAGCTACCAAGCCAATCGATGTCGGTTCTCAACTTCAATCATTATTTCCCTAAAATCTATTTTAATATTTTATTCTCGATAGCACATTCGGTTCCCGAAGTGCTTCAACTGTGTTTTATAGTTTACATTATTTGTGAATTTATCGTAAACATTAGTGACGTATGACCTGTTAATCATGCCTTCATTGATTTAATTACTATTGTCACTTTAGGTGAGGAGTACAAATTATGAAGCTCATTAAATCATTCGTGCATGATTTTTTTCCATCCTCATGCAACTCCCTCTCTCTGTGTGTTACGTCCAAATATTCTCCTTACAGTTCTGTTATCGCAATACGTCAAACTGGGTAGGTTCATCGAGAATTCAACGCAAGATTCTCACGTACGTACAGTTGATATTTGAATGCTGGATTAAGAGTTGGTTCAAATCGTTTCTACCTGTGTACACCTCGAGGACTACGAACATACAGTTATGAGCCTGGTCATCCATTACCACTTGCACATTTCAATCCCGCACTCTATGAAGGCCCAAGGTCTGTTTACATTAGCGACTCTTTACTGCTCATTTGTGCCACAAGAATGCATCATTACCTTACCACGTTCAAAACAGCAAGCCATTATCCCTAACCTGAACCAGATTAAGTCAATATCTACATATCCTCTTTCTTTGTGAATAATTTATATTATCATTAAAACACTTTATTATCCAACAGATGCACAAATATATAATTCGTAGATACAATTAGAATTATTAAAGAATATTTAAAATATTTTAAATTGCTCCAACATGTTTCGGATCACAAGGGATCCATCATCAGGGAACTCTACACTGTGCCTGGCTAAAATTACAGTAATGGTTCTACCTTGTCCGTTGATAATATTAAAAAAATTATATTATAGTTCTCCTATGCAAGCCTAGATATAACAAAATTCCCATTTTCAGGATTTTCACAAAAGTTACACCTTACGCCAATTTAGTCATTACATTTGTTCAAAAAATGAATATGCTTATTTCCTAGACGTATGACCATTCATAATTGGTGGACCTGAAATACACTACAACCATTGTAAAGTTTGCAATGATGTCATGAAGGTCATGTGTCTATCAACATAACACGTGACGTAATAACAAGGTAATGAACTTGCTTACAAATGTAACAGAACTGTTACCAGCATGTTAACATACAATAACATTCTATCCAACCTTTCGCTCTTGAACACAAATGTCAACTTACGAGTACAGAAAGATGTAAGAAAAGTCGTGAGATGTGCCACAGCACCGAAGAATACATACCCAACATAAGTCGCTGCAGAAACACGAATTAAGGGGCAAAATATGGAATTATTCGGAATGCAATATTAGCCTGCGGTTTTGATTCTACTGCAAACAAGACGACGAAAGAACTTACTGTGCGTACTTTCTTCCTTCAACTAGAGAGGCCATCAGTAACTCCGTATAAACAAGTATGCAATTTACTGCCATTTCTGTGCACAATTTACTGCCTTTTGTGTGCACAATTTACTACCATTTATGTGCACAATTTACTGCCATTTCTGTGCACAATTTACTACCATTTCTGTGCACAATTTACTGCCATTTCTGTGCACAATTTACTACCATTTCTGTGTACAATTTACTGCCATTTCTGTGCACAATTGACTACCATTTCTGTGCACAATTTACTGCAATTTCTGTGCACAATTTACTGCCATTTCTGTGCACAATTTACTACCATTTCTGTGCAAAATTTTCTGCCATTTCTGTGCACAATCTACTGCCATTTCTGTGCATAATTTACTACCATGTTTGTGCACAATTTCCACTGTTACATAATTCAAATACTTTTAAGCTTGTGAGCCACACACATTTTTATTCTCAACACGTAAAAGGTTCATACAACATCTGTACGTAAGGTTAATATCTCCAACCTCGTTAGATTTGTCACAAAGATTAAAACAGTGCACACTTAGCGCAGTCACTACGTCGCTGATATACTAAAAATATTCTCGTAACGTAAGAGCTGCACATATTTTAAATTATATATTGTCACTACGGACCCTGCACAAAGTGGAAACTAAAAAGTACAAATATGGCGTGGCATCTATTGGCATAATAACCATACAGAATTTCATGAAAATCCGAAAACCGGTTCATATTTAGAGGGAGTACAGCCACAAGCACATGGCAGCATAGGATTACCACTTCCTATAAAAGAATCAGTTGAGGCTAAAATCGCAGAAGTTCTAAAAACTTATAGACACTGGTCACGTCACACTTTTCCTTCGAGTCTTATGCGCATGTTAAGGTGCGCACACACACGACGCTCTTGTTCCGTACATCCCCGACATTACGTGTGTTATCTTAACATGTAATTCAAGTCTTCAATCTGAGACAAGGACTTTTCTCAGAAGAATTATATCGCACAAATACTTGTTTACGAAATTACATATAATGAAGTAACAAAAATTAAAAACAAAACGAAATTCGGAAACAGTGGAGCAGACACATGCTCAAGACAAGGTCGAACTGTTGTCTTGCCTGAAGCTAGGATTCTATTTCTGAATGCACTTTCAGATCGGAGGATATTTGACGATAAGATGGCAAGTCTCCAATTTAGGCGAAAGCAAAATTCACACTCACACTCGCACTCAATCGGTTTCAAGTACAATATTGTACGTCCGCTGTTGGTCACTTTTCATTTACTTTGTGTCCTTGTTTGATTATTAAGTACCTTCTCTTGTATACTAACACTGCAATCGTGTCGACTAGCAAAAGATTACGTCACGTCGTACCAAAATACTGTGTTGGTGCATCTTTATATAGGCTGTTTATACTGGGCACGAAGTATTTGCGCTTTAAACCATCGGTATGTGGTCTGCTGACTGCGAACCCTAACTGTTCAGCTCGGGAAGGGTTGTATAATGTCTGTCTGAATAAAACTGACTACAACCTCAACCATAAATGCCTAGCACGCATGCTCAGAGGAGTTCTTCTACGCGATCGGAAAAGATGGTCCTACTTCGAGGTTTCCGCCAAGTTTTCTAGCCGTACATTTTGTTCATGCTTCATGTCTTCTTACAAGAAACAATAAAGAACAGCGGCACAGGGAAAAGAAAAGGGGAAAGCAATTTAAGGCCAAGAAATGGAGATAATGGCAGTGTGGTGGTTTATTGTGTCAAGGGACGAAATGCCAATTGTGAAGGAAAATATATAACAGAACGGCCGCGTCAATCGATATGCCGTGCTGTTATTACTAACTAAAACGTATTTATGCCGCTGCTTCGGAAATACGTAGAAGAGGAGAATATTTTAGAACGACATATAACAAGGAAACAAGGCTTCAAGATCGAGTAAATTCTATACTCAGCCTGTACCCGTAATTTGGACAAAGCAGAAGATTCGTATTAAACACGCATGTGAGTTCAACTTAGGAACCCGTGCTATGCTTACTTCATTTGTCAAGTCCACTCGTGATCCAAAACTTACAGAACGGATAGCATTCAGATTTTGAACTTTAAGTTTACCCGTGCAAATGCAAAACTGCGAATGTGGATTCGAAAGACACCAACTCAGTAAATGCACAACTCGTTTAAGAGGCTTGGGTATCGCAGACCTGCATAGCAGCAAGAGAGTGGAGTAAATGTCAAGTCTTTGGTCCACGGTAGGACAGTTCATTTTTGTATGTTCTAGACCAGGCAAAAGCAACGACGTATTGGGCGTGGAATACGCGGGGATACTTTATACGCTACTCGCCAGCGAGTTTACTAGCAGCTTTCAAACTCACCTTGTCTAATTATAAAAGCGAACAAACACGTTGGCTTCTATACCCAAGCGAGTGAAGCTGAAATCGGTTCAGCTTTACTCGCTACTCGCTGGCTAGTTTATTATCCCGCTTGTAAACTCGTTCAGTGTAACTGATACGTCTAGGAAGTAGCATATGACAAAACACTAAAATTCTTCAGTTCATATGCGAAATGGCAAACAGAAAACAAAAGCACAGTAGCTGACTGCGCAGCGTTTTCATTCCTACGTGTAACAGGAGGATAGGAGTAGCCAATTTACTCACAGCTCACTCTCTAACTTGCGAGTGAACTCGCTGGCGAGTAGCGCGTAAAGCAGCCCCGCGTAATCCCCGCCTTACATATTATCCGAATGCGGTCTCCGTGATTTCTCTGTCAGCTCTCGGTGTAAAGTTCTACTAGATACACAATTCAATCTTTGTAATGCTAATGAAAGTTCACACATAAAAACGCGGATCTACAGCTAGACAAAGTGTTTCCATGCATATTCTTAACTACATATCAAAAATGCGTTCCGAAGAAAAATTTACATCTGAATAAGATCGACTTTTTTATGGGTTGAGGGATGTTTGACCGTGCATCTTCCTCATGAAATCAAGTGAAATGCCAACTTGATGCAACTAGGTAATTTGCTTAATGTATTCTTAGCTCGACATGTTTCGGGTACATACGCCAATCATCAGGAGCAGTAGATGTTGAGTTGCAGCATATGGTTTTATGCACCGAGTTTTTGGATGGGTGGTGGTCTTGACAGCCGCTGCGTAGGTCGTGTGTACGGTGCGGATGTTGCACGGCACCATCCGCAACGTACACACGACCTACGCAGCGGCTCTCAAGACCACCACCCATCCAAAAACTCGGTGCATAAAACCATATGCTGAAACTCAACATCTAATGCTCCTGATGATGGGCGTATGTACCCGAAACATGTCCAGCTAAGAATACATTAATAAAATTACCTTGTTGCATCAAGTTGGCATTCCACATTATTTCACGACTACTTTATGTTCATACAACGAAACAGTTTTGATTAACAAGGTAGGTCACATCGGCGTTTCATGTGAAGTATAGTGGACAGACACTTACCGAAATTAAATAAAAAATGTAAGCTCTAGTAACCCACAAAAACAACCGCATAACCAGTACATAGCCCTGCGAGCATATTCCACGTATTACTGTAGCTGTACACAACAGGACAGCAACAACGGCAACTGTGCGTGTATGGTGACGTACCTGCCAATGGAAGGGTAACGTCAAGGAGATAACGATGCAAAAGAAAAGAGACATAAATCGTCAGAACTGTCCTCGAAGTCGCAGAAAGGAAATTAGCGACGATTCTTCGACCACTGAGGCGGGTGCCCTCATTAGGCGGTAAGCAGTACCTTAACAATCCGTCAGAAGGAGACTCAAGGTCGAGGAGGTTTCCATATGAATGAATTGTTCCGATGCAGTATCGTGCTGAAAGAATGACAACAATACGAACACAATGACAATGTGTAATCACATCCACTACATACGTAATCTCCAAGGCTAAGGTTTCCCAGAGAAACAATGAGACTTCGTGTACCTGCGGCTGGTAAGCGAGGCCTTGTCGACTCGGAAGGAGCATTCATAAGCTACGGCTGCTCGAGCACTGTGGGAAACAGTGGCAACATTTCTTACAACTGTCCGGTCAAAAAAAGTCTTTTCTTTCTAAATTTCGATGGCCATGTTCGAAATACGGGAATTTCCACATGCGTTCACTGCGAAGTCCGCACAAATGACGGGCTGATAAGGGAAGCACAAATCCAGGGCGACTAGTCGCCGTAGCTGCTACGCTTTGCATGGGAGCGCCTAATGTATGCGAATTCTAGGTAGGTATTTACAATGTGCTCCACGTCACTCTTCTGGCACCTAGAATTTTGAGGTGATGCCTAGCTTTTCGGAAAATTTGTGCATACCTGCGGTTGATATTCATTTACAGATCCACCAATTATTGTTTATTTAATAAAACACAAAATAATACATCATATTGAAGAACGTTTCGAATAAAAATTACAGCTCTTAATCAGACCTACATTTTAAGGGAAGCGCATACACGTGTCTTACAAGTCGATATTATAAACATAGGTGTCTACACCATTCCACTTTCACTGGGATGACGAGAAAGTTATTCACAGATTTCAATATTTGCCATAGTAATGGTCATGCGGCTACTTCGTTGGGCTACACAACATGAACACTACCCAGTCATCATCTGCAGGTGAAGTTAGAATTACCGTGTACAAAATATTATTAAAAAGACCAACAAATGAACTTTGGTTTTATGAATGTAACTGTATTATGTGGAGAACACCGACATGTTTCGGCCATTCATGTGGCCATCTTCAGGGTGGTAAGTACAAGAATACAAATCTATTTATAGTTCATTTGCAGTGTTTTCCTCTATAACACATTACTTATATCTAATATATTAACTAATTTATTAAATAAAAAACAGCAATCATAATTTCTGGCTTCCGCCGCGAAGCAGATGAGATCTGCACTCTTCTAGGTTATTATGCAGCTTATTGTGGCAACTCCTTACGGACGTTTCGGGACAACCTATCGGTCCCTTCATCAAGGATCAAGAAATCCTAGAAGCGTGCTTCTATTCTCGGCTTTCTTGACCCTTGGAGAAGGGACCGATAGGCTGTCCCGAAACGTCGGTAAGGAATTACCACAATACGCTGCGTAATGACCCAGAAGAGTGCAGATCTCAAATAGCAGTTCGCTAGCAATTCAAACAAATAGCCCCCCGAGAAAGGGAGAAACGAAAAAATAATACCCAAATAGGAAGAGTTCAAGTCGTAATGATCATGGCACCAAATATCGAAGTTATGTCGTCCCTTTGCAGTTGCTAACCACTTCGCCAAATACGATAGGAATCGACAAAGTGTGAGCTTCGGGCAAGGACAATTTTCAGACGGGCTTCACGGCAGTCGACAGTGCAGCAAAACAATGACAGTGTCTCCTCGGAAATATTCGCACAGCTCAGCAGCTGTGAATAGTGCTAACTAGATGCCGTGTTCATATGCTAACGTCACGTCAGCACAGCCTTCGCTTTTGACAGAACAGCCAGCGTCTTACTATTGTACTGCGCGTGACAGTAGTGTGTTGTGTTGAACAGAAGGTTTTGCTGGAGACTGCTACGTTATCATGGTGTCTTCTAACGACAACACCCAAACTGGCAATTATTCTAAGTATTTATTCTAAGTATCACATAAAACCCACATATTCACTCGGTGGTCAAAATGCGGGAAGACGCAACGTTAAATCGGGCGGTGCATTTACATTACCACTGTGCTTTAAAGTTAACTACGCACAAATTTTTTCAAAATTATTAAACAATTATCTGAAACTTCAATACTGTTTCTTCTGGATATCGAATCAGAAAAACGTGTACTGAAAAATGGGTTGGGTGTTTAAAGTACAGGAAATTCTTGTAATAAAACCAACCAGATGCACTAATTTCTCAAATTTATTTTCGGAATAAAACTCTACATGTTTCGGACAGTTCCTCTGTCCATCACCAGGAGTTTTTCACTGTACACATAGCACTGGTATATGTCATATAGGTTTGCTGACAGCTTGCGAGCAAGCTGTCAGCAAACCTGTTGAGGCACTGCGCTACAATCCGGAAGGTCATGGGTTCGATTCCCGATGGGGTCTTTCAGATTTTTCATTTATTTAATGCTCCCGGCCGTACTATGGCCCTCGGGTCGACTCTGCCTCTAACATAAACTAGTACCAGGGATATCTCCTGGGGTGTTAATGCGGTCGGTGCTTAGGGCTGACAACCGTACCACCTTCATATACCGATTGTCCAGAAACTCAGGCAGCTCCAAACTCCTGGAGCCCTAAGGGCCTGTGCAGACCTGTAAAGGCATAGTTTGACACTGCACTGCCAATGTTCTTATTTTATAAATATGAAATTACACCTAGAAACCCTCAATAAACCTTCAGTGTGTCTCGAAGATCTGTTCCCCGAAATCCACGTTAGTGGTCCTGGTGTCTCTTCTAGTAGAGAATTCGTAAGTCCATCACATTCCTACTGTTCACTGGCGACATACAGAACATGCACACGTGCGGTACGGTAAGCTGCATGATATGCACACCCAGTTGCATGAAACTCCGCGCATCTGTCCGAAAGTTATTATGGGAGTGGGGAAACATATACATATGTATGTATGTCTGTATGTATTGTAGCCGATCATTTTTAGTATAGTTGTTTCTTAGGGCTGCTGGCGTCAGTTACGGACGGTTTAAGGCATGTGTTGTAAGTTAATCTGTCAGCGTATATTCGGGACCGATGGTGATAGGTAGGAGGGGAGGGATTTAAATGAGAAAACGTTAGGAGCTGATAACGGACGCTAGTAGTCCAGTAAGGAAGTCAGTCGGGTACGAGTGTGGTGTAGGTAAGAGTACAGAAAAGTGACTGTCTCAGTTTCCTAGAAATGATCTAGCTGTTTTACTGGATATAGTGCTCCATTATTGTATATCAAGAATAAATTGAGTGAATAAAATAACAAATATAAATAGAAATAATCGCAACTATATGTGATTCGGTGAACCACATCCGTTTCCCGAAAGAGGATCACCTACCAGACTGAGCGCGTCGGGACAACAAAGTTACAAAGGGTGATCGTGTAGAGTATATATATGTGTTTGTGTGTGCGTGCGTGTGTATATATATACATTTACGAAGTGTAAACTAATGTGATTGGTACTACATATAAACTAAAGCCCTTGGAATAGTGAAATTAACAACAGCATAATCATTTAAGAATCTTAAAACAAGGATGAGTAATGCAGAACCAATTTGAATGACACAACATTCGAAGCAAGCTAATTGAAAAATAAAGTCAAACACTTACAAAAATTTGAAAGAAGGAACACAGAGACCCACGAAGAGAAAAGAAATAAGTTGTACTGGTACCTTTATGTGGGAGTTTATTTTGAGAAGGTCAGTGGCAGCTGTTCGGTGAACCGAATAGTTATAACTACGATGACATTCTTGTTGCAGCAAACCAACATTAATTTCACATGCAATATCCACTGTCAATTGATATTCATTCAAATCCGTGAGCGGCAAAAACTGCAAGGTGAATGAATAAGCAATCAATTTTAAGGATTCAAAGTCAAAAATTAAATATTTATATAAGCTGCTCAATATAACATACGCTTCAAAGTCGTATTCTAATAAATAACTACATGAACAGATTCAAGAAACCTGATATCAACGTACAATACACACTATCAAGATCCACTAGTTTTTTCTTCACGTGGCAAGATGGTCAAATCCGGTCGCGACGAATGCTGCATTTCCATATCCTGTGCAATCGGAAATGCACGTATAGCACTATGTGTGCTGTATTACGGCGGACACCATAAAATGTTACACAAAAACGCATTCAGCATGACCTGTGTGTTGCATTCTCTGTTACAACTTGCGTTGGAAACAGTGTTCGTTCCCGTACGTGTCTATGGAGTTCAGCGAGCCATGAAGTGCAGTCGAAATGGCGATCAGGCTATTGAATGGACAGCCGAGGAATTCTGGTTCGATTCTTGCCTGGTGCAAGAGATTCTCTCTTTTCCAAAACATCCATACTGGCTCTGGGGCCCACCTAGCGGTACCGGAGGCTCTATTCCCAGGGGTAAAACGAACGGGGCGAGAAGTTAATCACGTATCTCCACCTACTGCCGTAGTTAATAATGCTTGGAGCTGCACAAGTATTTCCTTGCCGTCAAGCGGCTTCACGGCATGAAGAAGGACAAATTTAAATTTACTTTCGAGATGCGAACAAAAACAATTAACCTGCTTAAATAAAAACTGATGTTGAATAAAGAGAGACCAACTTGATGTCACTTGCTTTATTATTTCATTATTCAATGCTCAACATGTTTAGGATGTTAATAAATCCATTCTCAGGAGCTTGCGACTTATTTGTTGAGTTATTTCATGGGTTATGTTGCTCTGGTTCGATGTTTGTTGGTGTTACGTTGTGGTTTGGCTGGGGTGGTGTGGTTTTCGGATGCGGGCTTCAGCCCGCGTCCGGATACCCCACCACCCCAGCCAAACCACAACGTAACACCAACAAA
>Ga0123355_10015980_pt1 | contig 11810 bp, 4 predicted proteins | sample TergutEmb28metaG_3_FD_89872 | JGI IMG/M metagenome (GOLD analysis project Ga0123355, IMG submission 89872) | Embiratermes neotenicus P1 segment gut microbial communities from Petit-Saut dam, French Guiana - Emb289 P1 | ecosystem: Host-associated > Arthropoda: Insects > Digestive system > Gut ...
AAGGAGTTGAGTCATATACCCTGGGTTCAGGGCATAATCGTATGGAGGAAAACTTACCTGCGAGGATACCTATGCGACTCAGTGCCAACAGAATTGGCTTGGCAGTTGTGCTGTGCCTTGTTCCCGTTGCGATGGTGGTGGCGGCGGACAATCCATTTCACGGCGCGCCGAGTTCGGCGAAAGCCATGAAGAATCCGTATGCCGGGCAATCGGCCGCGATCGATGCTGGCAAGACCGTGTATGCGCGGAATTGCCTGGCGTGTCACGGGAAGACTTTGAAAGGCACCGGGAATGTGCCTTCATTGATCGATGGAAAGTTGACAGGCGTTACCTCCGGCGAAATGTTCTGGTTCATTACCAAGGGCGACGCCGAAAACGGTATGCCGGCGTGGGCATTTTTGCCGGAAGAGAAACGGTGGCAGGTGGTGAGCTATGTGGAAGCGGTGGCGTCAGGAAAGGCGAGTGCTGGGGCGGCGAGCGCCACTCCCGCGGCGGATACCGGCGGGCCAGCTGTGAAGAATCTGTCTCCGAACCCGCCATTCACGGATTTTCGCTTTCAAAAGCCGGGAGTGACGCGCAAGATTACGGTTGCGGATTTGCCTCAGCCGTTTTCCACCCAGTCGGCGAGCAACGGGCCCGAGCTGGTGGCCCGGCCGGAGAATGCTTGGCCGGAGGGGCCGGCCGGATTCAAGGTGGAGTTGTATGCCAGTGGCCTCGACAATCCGCGCCTGCTGCGCACCGCGCCGAACGGGGACATTTTTCTGGCGGAGAGCGAGCCCGGCCGGATTCGAGTGTTTCGCGGGGTTACGTCCGACGGGAAGGCGGAGCAGACTTCGGTTTTTGCCAGTGGATTGAAGGAGCCGTACGGGATTGCGTTCTACCCTCTGGGGCCGAATCCGGAGTGGGTGTACATCGGAAACACGAATGAAGTAATTCGCTTCCCTTATCACAACGGAGACCTGAAGGCCAGTGGGCCGTCCGAGCACGTAGCCGATTTGCCGAGCGGCGGCGGGCACTGGACCCGTGCGGTGGCATTCTCGCCCGACGGCAAGCGCATGTTTGTGGCGGTGGGATCGGCCTCGAATGTGGACGATCCCGACACCCATCCGCGGGAGAAGGATCGGGCAGACATTCTGGCATGCGATCCGGCGAAATGCACGCTTAAGATGTACGCGTATGGGATCCGCAATGCCGGCGGCGGGATCGGGATCAATCCGAAGACCGGGGAGTTGTGGTGCTCGGTGAATGAGCGCGATGCCCTGGGCGACAATCTTGTGCCCGATTACATCACGCATGTCGAGGAAGGGGGATTCTACGGCTGGCCGTGGTGGTATATCGGGGCACATCAGGATCCCCGGCACCAGGGCAAGCGTCCGGAACTGAAGGATAAGGCAATCGTGCCCGACGTTTTGTTACAGCCCCACAATGCCTCGCTCCAATTCACCTTCTACGAAGCAGACAAGTTTCCGGCGGAGTACAAAGGCGATCTTTTTGCATCGCAGCATGGATCGTGGAACAAGGCGGTGCGTACGGGATATGAAGTGATTCGGGTGCCGCTGCATGGGACCGGCCATGCGACCGGCGAATATCAGGACTTTTTGACCGGGTTTGTGCTGCCGGATGGGCAAGTGTGGGGGCGCCCGGTCGGGATTACGGTTGCGCCGGATGGGTCGGTGCTGGTGAGCGACGATGGGTCGAACTCGATCTGGAGGGTGAGTTATACGGGAAAGTAAAGTCGCCGTGTTTGTTTCTGTCATTTTTGGGCGGATGCCGCGGACAGAATGACCTGCTGATCGTCTCCGTTGCGGACGGTTTGGAAGAACTGGCGGAGCGCGGGATAGTACTTTGCATCGAGGAGACCGAAGTTGACCGTCAGCGTGCGGCTGAGATGCAGAGAGCCGTTTCTTTTCTCTGCACTCGAGCTGTAATCGCACACTTTCTGATCGTTGCGCTGTGGCCGAGGAAGACTGGCGATTTCAGAACCTGAGGGCAGGGCGATGGTGACGTCGTCCCCGTCGGAGTAGGGATAGTCGAAGTATATGGGGTGAACGCGGAACATGCCCTCGAAGACGTGTTTTTCGCCGCCACCAAACAGTCCAGTGGCGAGCAGGGTTCGACGTCCGGCTGATGAGGTCCAGTTGGGCACCTTCAGCTTGTATTCGGCAACGAGCGTGGCCGAGGGGCTCTCCCAGTCGGGCGTGTTGGTGAGTTCAGCCTCGCTGGGAACGGAAATATAAGATCTGAGTTCGTCCTCGAGAAATCTTTTGCGCTCGGCCTCATCTTGGTCCTGTTCGTCGATGCGCCGCAACAGCGCGGACAATCCCTTGTAGGTGACCGTAACCTTGCCGTCGAGTTCCCCCGAATCATCCAGCTGAAGTGTGGCCTTGCGTTCCACCCCGGCGTCGGTGGTTTGAGGGGGGGTGGTGGTGATCCAGGTACCGTCATCTTTGTCGATGCGCAGGCCGGGGACCTGCATTTCGTACCAGGGCAAGAGTCCAAAAGGAGAGAATGGGTTTCCGGGATTGAGGTAGAGATCCTTGCCGTTCAGTTTGACCTCGACGACGGCCGCATTCAGAAAGTACGGATTCATCAGCTTCCGATTGAAGAAGTGTTGGTTGCGGTTAGAGATCAGAACCGGGCTGGCTTGGAATCCGGCAGCGCGCGCCAGGGCGAGGAAGAGCCAGGTAATGGCTGTGCTCTCGCCGTAACCGTGTTTCCAAACGTCCTCGACGTTGTGGATGTCTTTGAGCTTTTCCCGGTTGCGCTCCTGCTGGGTTTTGTTGGGTTCGTAGCTGGTGTTGTGGATTTTCTGGCAGCGCGCGTAGATCTTCTCGAGTTTCTCGTCCGCAGGGTCGGTGGAGGAAACGATCTGAGCGACAGCCTCCTCCATGCTCTTGCGCTTGTCGATGAAAGAATTGATGTAGGGATAGAGGAATTTGTCTCTTTCTTTCCAGAATTTGTCGGGATCTTTCTCGAGAGCGAATCCATAGAGGAAGTCGACGCGATATTTCTCCTCATCCGCGGGCGGCATGTAGTCTTCGATTTGAAAAGCGGGAACATCCTGCGTCTCGAGACGGATGAACCGGTGGTCGTCGACGGGTGGGGAAGTGCCTTCGGGGAGGCCGCGCGGCCAGCTCCATTCGAGGCCGTAGCCATTGTAAGGGCGCAGGGAAAATTTGGCGTGCCGGGTGAAGAGTTCATCGCTCAGGAGCCAGCGGGTGTCGTAGAGCGATCCGCCGGCATTGGCGCGGGTGTAATAGTATTCGACGATGCTGCCCGGTTCGACGTCGGGCATGGTAAAGGTTTTGGCCAGATACTTCAGGCCTTTGGCCTTCACGATCATGCGGTCGAAAAATTTCCCGTCAAACTTGACGATGGCGCCATCGGGGTGGATGGTGCGCGCCTGCAGGTTCTTGATGTCGCCGGATCCCTTGACGTAGGGGATCTCGATATCTGCGTATTTGCGGCCTTCCTCGTTGAAAATCTTGATGCGGGTGTAAATGGTTTCTTTGTGCTCCATGTCGTCGAGGTCGACCTGGCGATAGAGATAGATGGCAGGGGCTCCGGGAGCTTTGGGCTCGCTGGTCATCTTCAGTTCTTCCGGGGAGATCGGGAGCCAGTTTTCGCCAGCGCGGGCGAAGGAGGTGAGAACCGCGATGAAGCAGAGGAGTTGCGGGAGGGCTCGACGGCACAGGGAACCGGTCATGGGGCCTCTTTTGTGGCAATGCGGTCTGCATGTGTTCGACAGGATGCAGACTTCTTTGTGGGGGAGAACCGCTCCAGAAAAATTCTCGACCTTATTTCAGGATGCCTGGAACGGATTGCACAGGAGAATAGCGGTGAAAGGGGACGACGTCAAGCAGTCTCAAGTCGCGTCTGGGGAACTTGGTTTTCAGCGCTCGGAGGAACTCGCAGCCAATCTTGTCTGGAGAATCAGTGGAAGTCGTGGGAGACAGTTTCGGCTTTTGTGACAAACAAGGGTTGGACGCGTTCGGCGCGGACGGAGATGACGTTGTCCTGATTCTGCAGGATGCCCTCGATGGCGAGAAATCGCTCGCTGGCCAAGAGCAGGCGGTTCTCGTGGAAGAGGTCGGGACGGATGATGGCGTTGGCGACTCCGGTTTCATCTTCCAGGCTGAGGAAGACGAATCCTTTGGCGGTACCGGGGCGCTGTCGGGTGATGACGCAGCCTCCGATGCGGAGGCGCTTGCCGGTAGGCAGATCGCGCAGTTCGCTGGCGCGGCGGATGCCCATGGCATTGAGCCACTGGCGGCGATAGGCCATGGGATGAGGACCGACGGTGAGTCCGGTGCCGTGGAAGTCGGCGACCAGGCGCTCTTCGTGGTTCATGGGTTGGAGCGGAGATGGTTGGTCGGGTTCGGCGGTTTGTTCGAGTAAGGGGCCGGAGGGGCGGACGGCGGCTTCTACTTGCCAGAGGGCGTCGCGGCGGTGAAGGGTCGAGTACCGAGTACCCGGTACCGAGTTGCGAGTTGCGAATTGCGGGTCAGGCAGAGATTTCTCCACCCCTCGCTTGTGCTCGGAGGCCGGAAGGACAAAGGGTTTATTGGCTCCTGGCAACTGACTACTGGCCACCGCGTTTAAGGCACCGATTTCGGCGAGGGTGGTGAGTTCGTCCCGGCGGAGTTCGGGAACGCGGCGGGTCAGGTCGTGGATGGAAGTGAAGGGGGCGCGGCGGCGTTCAAGGAGGAGGGATTTGGCGGTTTCTTGGCGCAGGCCGCGGACGTAGCGGAGGCCCATGCGGAGGGCGGGAGCGGATTCCGCTGTTTCGCTGGGTTCTCGAAGGGCAACAATCTTTCCCCCCTCCGGGGCCTGGTATTCCATCTGCCGCCGCTCGGCGGCTGCTTCCGGAAGGTTCCCTGGGCTTAAGAGTTGCATCCGCCAGGCGTGGAGAATCGGGGATAGAGATTCCTCCGCCCCTCGCTTGCGCCCGGGGGGCGCAATGACAAGGTTTTTATGGAGTGCCGGGGACCGGGTATTCGCAACCGTCTCGCTCGGGACTCGTGCGGAACTCGGGACTTGCTCCAGCGTGCAATTCCAGTCGGAATTGGCTATGTCGATGGGAAGCAGCCGCAAGCCGTGGCGTTGGGCGTCTTTGACGATGGTGGCGGGGGAGTAGAAGCCCATCGGCTGGTTGTTGAGCAAGGCAGCGGTGAAGGCGGCGAGGTAGTGGCATTTCAGGTAGGCGCTGGCGTAGGCGATGAGGGCGAAGCTGGCGGCGTGGGATTCGGGGAATCCGTAGAGGGCGAAGGAGGTGATCGATTGGATGATTTCCTCCTGCGCTTTGGGCGAGATTCCGTTTTGCGTCATGCCAGTGCGGAGTCTGGCTTCGATTTCTTTCATGCGCGCCTGGGAGCGCTTGAATCCCATGGCGCGGCGGAGGTCTTCGGCCTCGCCCCCGGTGAAGTTGGCGGCGATCATGGCGATGCGCAAGAGTTGCTCTTGAAAAAGTGGGACGCCTAGCGTGCGCCTTAGGACCGGCTCGAGCGATGGGTGTGGATAAGTCACTTCCTGGCGTCCCTGGCGGCGCTCGAGGAATGGATTCACCATCTGGCCGACGATGGGGCCGGGGCGGATGATCGCTACCTGTACCACGATGTCGTAGAAACGCAGGGGGCGCAGGCGTGGCAGGCACGACATTTGCGCGCGGCTTTCGACCTGAAACATGCCAACCGTGTCGGCTTGCTGCAGCGTGGAGTAGACCTGCTTATCATCTTGCGGGAGATGTGCGAGGTCGACTTCTTCCTGGTAGTGATCGCGGATGAGCTCGATGGAATCCTTGAGCACGGCCATCATGCCCAGGCCGAGCAAGTCGACTTTGATGATGCCCATGTCGGCGCAGTCTTCTTTGTCCCATTGCACGACGACGCGGCCGGGCATGCTGGCGGGTTCCAGGGGGACCACGGAGTCAAGTTGTCCCTGACAGATGACCATGCCGCCGGAGTGCTGGCCGAGATGGCGCGGCATGTCCTCGACCGCGAGGCAGAGTTCGTAGTACTTGCGCAGGCGGGGGTGGGAGAGGTCGAGTCCGGCGTCGCGGAAGCGGCGGTCGAGCGTGTCATTTTCGTCGCGGAATTCCCAGGTGGCAACCGCGGCCGAAATTTTGGCGAGAGTCTCGGAATCGAATCCTAAAGCCTTGCCCATTTCGCGCGCGGCCATTCGATTGCGATAGGTGATGACGTTGGCGGTCATGGCGGCGCCGCGCTCGCCGTATTTTTGGTAGAGATATTGAATGACTTTTTCGCGCTCGTCGCCGCTGGGAAGGTCGAGGTCGATGTCGGGCCACTCGCCGCGCTCTTCCGAGAGGAAGCGCTCGAACAGGAGTTCCATGCCGACGGCGTCGACGGCGGTGATACCGAGCGAGTAGCAAACGGCACTGTTGGCGGCAGAGCCTCGTCCCTGGACAAGAATGTTCTCCTGGCGGCAGAAGCGGACCAGATCCCAGACGATGAGGAAGTATCCGGCAAGCTTCAGTTTTTCGATGAGCTTTAATTCCTTTTCGATTTGCAACCGGGCTTTTGCTTGCATCTCCTCGGAGGCGCGGCCGTAGCGAGTGCGGAAGCCGATCCAGGCTTGCTCGCGCAGGCAGGAGTCCATGGTCTCGCCATCGGGCACGGGATAACGCGGGAATTCGTAGCCGAGATCGTTGAGGGTGAATTCGAGGCGGCTGGAAAGTTCCCGTGTGTGGGCGATGGCTTCGGGCAAGTCGGCGAAGAGTTGTTGCATCTCCAGCGGAGATTTCAAGTGGCGTTCGGAGTTGCGGGCGAGAAGGCGTCCGGCGGTGGAGAGAGTTTTGTGGTTGCGAATCGCGGTGAAGGCGTCCAAGAGTTCGCGGGCTTTGGGGACGGCGTAGTTCACTCCATTGGTCGCCAGCAGCGGGAGACTAAGGGAGCGGGCCAGATCGATCGCGGTGCGGTTGCGGGATTCTTCTTCGCGGTGGAAGTGACGCTGGAGTTCGACGTAGACGTTGTTGTGGCCGAAGATTCCGACGAGGTGATCGAGTTGCTGGTGGGCTTCGTCAGGACCGCCTTGCTTGAGGGCTGCGGCGAGCGGGCCTTCGTCGCCACCGGTGAGGCAGATCAGGCCTTCGGCGTGTTCTTCTAATTCTTGTTTTGTGACCGCGCCCTCGCCTTTCCTGGCGCGCAGCTTCATTTTGGTGATCAGGCGGCAGAGGTTTTGGTAGCCGGCGCGGGACGCGATTAACAACGGCAGGCGAAACCCGTCTCCTTTCTCTTGGTCATTTCGCCCTACTCCCTCTACCGACTGCCGGGAGTTATGCTTCGACTCCGCAACTGCTCGAACACTGGGGACATTGGGATGAGGATGATTCAGGGCGACAGGATTGAGGGGCGAATAAGAAACTTCCGCTCCGATGTGCGCTTTGATTTTGGCTTTGTCAGCGGCGTGGTGGAAGCGGGGGGCGCCGTAGACGCCGTCGCTATCGAGCAACCCCATGGCCGGCATGTTGTAGTTTTGGCATACGCTCGCGAGTTCCTCGGGGAGGGATGAGCCTTCGAGGAAGCTGAAAGCGGAGCGGGCGTGGAGTTCGATGTACATCAGTTGCCGCTGGCCAGTGGCCAGTCAATCCATCCCGGAGATCGAGAGGCACAGAGAGGAAAAAGTGACCCGGCTGGGGTGAAAAGTTCGTTAGTCATAAGTCCCCTCCATCAACCAATCGCCTGCGAGCAGGTCGTGAACGAGGCGATAAAAGGCGATGGATTCGCCGTTGCGCAGGGCCAGGTCCCACTCATCCCGGGACCATGCTTCGCGCTCCCACCAGTCGCCGGAGAAGCGCCAGGGGCCGGCTCGCCAGAGGACATCGCCTTGCACTTCCTGTTTCCCGGGGCAGGTCACGCGCATGGGCTGGCCGTTTTCGAGAGTCACATGCGCACGTAACGCTGGTCGGAAGCGACGCAGGGCGGTGACGGCGGGTTTTTCAATGGCCGCGTCGATCGATGCTGGATCGGGATTTCTTTTCTGCGGGATTTTGCGCGCCACCTCGGCGACGAAGCGGCGCATACGGAATCCCTCGGGGTGGTGCGTGTCCAGCATTTCCACAGCGCCGACTTTGTGTTCGCCGACGATGCCGGCGATGCGGGCCAGAGTCAGTTCTAATTTTTCTGGTTCGGGTGAGGGAGGCAGGAACAGGCCTCCCTGGGCGGAGCGGGGGCGTGCGGGTGCAGCGGACAAGTGAATCTTTATGATTGGTGCGCCGGGTGGATGCGCGTTCAAGTCAAGTTGAAGGAGTTTCAGGAAAACTTTGGGGTCGAGCATGGGAAGTGGGAGATGTAAGCTTCGAACAAATTTGGTTGGCCGAGGGGAAAGCAGCCGAGCTTTGTTCCGCCGTACGGCCGAAGACAGCTGTTCCCCTGGGAGTTTTGCTTCCGCTGATCCATCGCACTCGCTGGGGATGCCGATGTTTTCGTATTCATCGTCGATGCCGGTAAGGTTGGAGAGCTCCAGAGAGAGGCGGAGTTCCTGTGTAGCCAGGGCACGCGAAGCGAGACGAGCGCAGAGTTGGTCGAGCATGCGGTGGAGCAGGAAGGCTAATGGTTCGAGCAGGACGATGGGATGTTCCAGCTCGATTGCTTCTTCAAACTCCATAGGCGCTTCGACGGGAACCAGTGTGCGCACGGCGGTGCCGCGGGCCAACTGCTGCAGATCGAAACCTTGCTGGCCGAGACGTTCGCGCAACGCTACATTGGGCAAGGCAGCCAGCGCCCCCAAGTCACGGATGCCCCAACGGTCGAGAGTTTCGAGCAGTCGGTTAGCTTCTTCTTTCAGGTCACCTGCGGGACGATCTTGAAATAAAACTTCTACGGGCAGAGGACCAAGACGCTCTGCTTCTTTTCCGGCGGGGATTACGACGACCTTGGGTGCGCTGTCGAGTGCGGGTACAGGATGCTCCCGCGACAGCCGGCCGGAGGCCGGCGCTATGGTCATGCCGCGGGCGGCGAGCAGGGCTGTGTCAGGATTCGAGGCTGCTGCGACATTGGCATGGAGTCCCAGAGCGGTGGCGCGGTCGGCAATGGCGTGGGAAATTTTTGTCAGCGATCCGAATAGCGATTCCATGCCGGCCAGATCGAGCAGGACGGTGTCCGAGGCGGCGTCTTCTACGCAGGGAGAAAAAGATTGGGCGCAGTCGAGCAGGGCGGCGTGCGTGGAATCTTCCTGCATGAGCGAGCGCGGGCGCAGCACGAGTTCGGAGCAGAGTTCGGCTTGGGCTTTGGTCATGCCGGGCGCGATGTTCAGGCTTGCGGCTTTTTCACTGACCGCGATGATTTTTTCGAGTGGTGGTTTGCCTTCGAAGATGGCGATGGGATCTGCCAGTCGTTCCCGGTCGACACGGAGGGCGGCGGCTACGGGGAAATTCGGAATGTAGATGCAGGCGAACGGGGACATGGAATCATCAAGTCGATTGAATCATCGAGTATTGGTCATCGAAGGATTGAGGCATTGATTCCATCCATGTCATCATTCAATCCCTTTCCTCTTTCATCCGACCCAGGCGGTTTTGGTCGCGAACCTTACAGAGCTTGCGGGTTTGCCATCCAGACGGGAGCGGAGAAGTTCGGCATGGATTTCGAGTCCGCATAGCAGGTCCGCGTGGGTTGGGCGGTTCCAATGGCAATCCATGACCGTGAGTGGGCCATCGGGAGTTTTCTTTCGCTCCTCCCGGGCTGGGACATCTTCGGTGCCCGACCCACGGTTTCCGCCGTGGTCTCGATTCTTTCGCTGCTGCGCGGCTGATTCATCGGCGCGGATAAGCGGATCGTTTGGTTTCCCCAATTGGAGGAGCAGCGATGAGCAGCTTCCGGCGATGGGGTGTGGCTCGATGGCCAGCAGGATGGTGGGCTTGTGTTCGACGGCGCGGCGGAAGCGGAACCAGGTGGTCAGCGGGATGCGGCGGGCGGATTGTGGCGGGATGTCGGCGAGGTCGAGGATGATCAGGCCGAAGCCTCCGCTTTCAAGCAGGAGATCGGTGGTGCGGAGGACTTGCTCGAGGCGGTGTTCGGACTGGCGCGACGGGTTTTCGTGGAAGCCTGGTCGTTGATTGCGATCGAAATCGATTGCCAATTGCGGGAAAAATCGCGGGACAAGCGTAGGGCACCCCGTGGGTGAGGGATTCTTTGAAACCGTGTTGTCCCGGCTGCGACGTTTCGGCGGTGAATTCGCGTTACAGCGCACCCAAAGCAGGCGGTCGAGGGCGACACCGGAGGCTCGGATCGAGTGGGGGTCGAGGGCGTCGCTGGCGTCGATGACGGCAGAGTATTCGCCGCGGCGGGTGGCGGCGGCCAGGGCGGCCAGGAGAATGGTGGTACGGCCGGAGGAAGCGGGGCCGCAAATTTCGGTGAGGCATCCGCGCGGCAGGCCGCCGGTGAGGGCGTCGAGGTCAGGGATGCCGCTGGGGGCCATTTCGGGCGCGGGACGGATTCCCAGTTGCGAGGCGAAAGAAACACTTGCGGGGGGGAGTTTTTGATGCTGAATGGCGGAATGAACAAGATGCTCGCGGCAATCTGTCGAGCTCCGCTCGACTGGCTCAGGGGGAGCTGTCCCCACACCAGGATTGGAGACGCCCTCAAAAATAAAAGGGCGGCTCGGGGCCGCCGAAGTGGAAATCACTGCGGAAGACATAAGATTCCTCGGAAGATTTCAGGGAACGCCGGGGCTGGCTGGCCGCGGAGGCTGTTTCGCTTTTCATTCGCCTCAAGGAATTCTGCTCTCGGGTGGGGGCTTTGTCAAGTAAGCGGGCAAGATTGAAAAATTCTTTAAACCCCGAAGGGCGTGCGCCACACCAAAAAAGCCCCCAAAACATAACTTCTGTCACCGGATGTGGGAGGGTCGCCACCGGTTTTCCTACAATTGTCCACCGGTTGCTCACATAGGCTTTTCGCCTGCGTCTAAGGAAAACGTTCACCGAGCCCCGCAGGTGCTCAAGCTTCAGTCCTGCCCAATCCAGCGACACAGAATCGGCTGCCGGGCCAACCTGAATGAATCCGCAGGAAAAGGAGATCTCTCATGCACAGAGTTCGTTTGATTGTCTTGTTGTCGGGTGTTTTGTGGGTAGCGAGTTTCAGTCACGCCCAGACTGCGACGACCGAAACCTTAATGCTCAACCTGCCGCGGGTGAGCCAGCATGCGCTGGTGGTGCAGCGGATCGGGCTTACCGATATCACGATTAACTATCATCGGCCGCTGGCGAATGGGCGGCAGATCTGGGGCAAAGAGGTGCCCTACGGGAAAGTTTGGCGTGCCGGAGCAAATGAGAATACGACGATCACGTTTACCGATCCGGTCACGATCGAAGGTCAGCCGCTCGATAAAGGGACCTATGGACTGCACATGATTCCGGACCAGAACGAGTGGACCGTGATCTTCTCCAAGGATTCGGCCGCCTGGGGAAGCTTTTCTTACAAGCAGGAAGATGATGCCTTGCGCGTCACGGTGAAGCCGCAGGCCACGGAGTTGCATGACGCACTGGCCTATGACTTTGACGAGGTGAAGCCGGCTTCGACCGTGGTGACGATGCGCTGGGATAAAGTGGCGGTGCCGTTCAAGGTCGAGGTGAGGGTGAATGACATTGTTACGGCCAACATTCATCGGCAGCTTTATGGGATGAATCAGTATTACTGGGAAGGGTGGGACGATGCGGCGCAGTATTTCCTGGTGAACAAGATCAATCTCGATGAAGCGCTGAAGTATGAAGACAACTCGATCCAGAACGAAGAGCGTTACGACAATCTGATGAACAAGTCGAAGATCCTGGATGCGATGGGGCGCAAGCAGGATGC
>Ga0123355_10015981_pt1 | contig 11810 bp, 12 predicted proteins | sample TergutEmb28metaG_3_FD_89872 | JGI IMG/M metagenome (GOLD analysis project Ga0123355, IMG submission 89872) | Embiratermes neotenicus P1 segment gut microbial communities from Petit-Saut dam, French Guiana - Emb289 P1 | ecosystem: Host-associated > Arthropoda: Insects > Digestive system > Gut ...
AATCTGCGCCCCACGCGTTAGCCATCTGCCACCGGGCATTGATTCCAAGCCTACCGTCCGCGCCCAAATTCGCATCACGCGTTGGGCGTGAAAGCATGGTGTGAATGCCTGCGCGCTTTAACAGGGCATCGAGCGCAAGCGCGACTTCAAAAGTAATATCTGATTCACGTAGATTTTCACGTTGGTTGACCGCGCCGGGGTCACGATCACCGTGACCCGCGTCTAGGAAAATTTTCATCACGCCACCCCCGTTCGTATAACCTCATCAATTTGCAGGCTGTCGAAAATCATAGCAATCGCGTCATATGCCATATCTTCCGGGATAAGGGAGCCATCCGCAATTCCCATCAGGTCTTGCGGCATGCGGTTGATAGACCACGCCATAGCGTTGTCATTCCACGAAACTTTGTAGCCCAACTCAATTGCGGGCAGCATTTTGGAAATTGCGCGGGCCGGTGCGATTTCTGGCGGCAAAAAACTAAGGTCAACATCATCGCTTAGTCGAATGCGGAATTTTAGAAGGTCAGACGCACGGCTATAAAAACCTTCCAAAATTCCGTCAAGCGATTCAAGGCCAAACATTTCACCAAGCGCATTCAAATGAAACGTCGCTTTCATGAAGAAATCGTCCAACTGGCTCACTGGTTGATTGAATGCAAGGGTATACGTGGTGTTCACCCCGGGGAATTGATGTTCCGGCCAGGAGAGCATAAAGCGCAAATTGCCCCCAGTGTCAAGGCCTGGATTGTTACACGATTCAACAAACAATTTGAATCCCAGTGCCGGGCGTTCCACCCATTCGCCGGATGAAGCGGACTTGCCGGGAGCAAGCTCCAGCCGGAACACGGCTACGGTTGGTTCAAGCGGCTTAAAGGTAAGCGATTGGGTGTCAGCGTTCCAAACTGCTATGCCCATTGGCGTGCCTGATTGAAAGTAGCCCCCGTCAATCCAGTCTTGCGGGTCATACTGGAATGCAAGCGACCAACCGTCACGGCCAAAATAAAAAACTTCAAGTGTTTCCATGACCAATGCGGTGTCACGCCGTGGAGAAGCTGGCAAGTCGATTTGTGTCGGTACAATATACGCATAGCTTGCAAACAAATTTGGCAAGTTCGGAAAGCTCGGGTTATGATTCGTCACCGTAAAGCGGGTCACGCTTTTTGCCGGTTCATCCCCAGCCGCTTCAACGGGAGTGGTTTCGACATTGGAAATCTGCAAATTGCCTGACCATCCCATGGCCATTTGGTCTAAGACGTATTTGCTCACGTCCATCGGGTAAGAAATCACCTGCTTGCGGCCATATGCTAGTAAGGTTTCCGTTTGTGTTTCTGCAACGAAAGATGGAAAGTTGACATGCTTCCACCACGATTCAGCGGGCTTGTCGATTACGCTTGCTTCACTGTCACTTGAATAAGCATAGTCAGCTGGGGTGAGGGCGCGGCGGGTGAGGGCAAATGCAACTTTATTCGCAAGGTTATTTTCAGCTTGCCAAAGCGCGTCTGTTTGCACTTTGTTTGCGTGGGTATTATTCACCATCTGTTGCAAAATCGGGTTTACAACATCCGTTGCATTGACCGGGTCGCCGTTTGCAATGCTTGGTATGTTTGGGTCGTAAACCGGGTTATTCGGAATGGTGAAGTTTGGGCCTGAAGCTGCCATATTGAAATCCTCCTGTTAGTTATTAAAGTTAATAGAACCGTCAAACGCGTATGCGCCATTGAACACGGGCGGCACAAGTGTACTGGTTGCAATATCTACCCATTCATCGCCGTCAAATCCCTGTAGTTTTCCGTTGTAATACCGCAACCCATGAACACCCTCGGGGCTGAAAATAGTCTTAGCGGCATGTTGAAACAGCTCTGCTTTGGTTGCAAATAATTTGCGCAACTTTTTTAGCGGGTATAGAATGTTGTTTCTATCGAACGCCATAATTATCCACCTTTCTAAGCCGCCAAGCCAACGACAAACCAGTTTGCGGTAATTACTTCACTGCTTGAATTATTACGTATTGCGAAGCCCGTTGCATTTCGGTTTCGGGTAGTCAGAGTTGCGCCGCCTGCTGTACCGTTGCCGGTAGTTCCACCCGGCGGCCCCATCTGACCGTTCGTGTTACGCAAGTTGATTTCTTGCACAAAAGTCGTGTAGTAATCTCGTTGCAATGCATGTGGAAAACTAACAACACGTCCACCGCCGTTTCTACCAATGAACCACGCAAACCCCCAATACATAATCATAGGGCCAAAGCGAAAGCCCCAGCCGTAGACAGAACCGCCATCGCTTGTGAATTGTGCTATGTTCGGGGATGCTTGCCCTGAACCGCCCATGTTCGGCGGTAACACGCCACCCGGCACAAGTTGCGGAAATGTCACGTTGTGCGGATTGTTTGCGTTAGTGAAATGATTGCCGTGGGCATTGCTTGCGCTGTTGTGCGCTCCAATGGCAGGCCCATGGGCGGCGGGGTCGGCGTTGTGCGCGTCAAAATCCGCTTGGAGTTTTGCGGTTAGTTCTATCAAAGCTTCCTGCATTTGTTCATGGTCAACGGTGTTCAAAACAGGATTCACCACGATTTCAATTGCGCTTGCGTCCGTAACAATAATGTTCACCAAAATGCGCTTTTTGAAGTCAACGCCGGAATGGCTTGCAACTTTTTGCGTGGCAGGAATAGACGCCACAGCGATTAAATCACCGTCTTCGTCAAACAAGCCAACCGCGCGGCACCAAAAATTACCCACGTTTGCCCCAAGCACAATCAGCGTGCGGATTACGTTGCCTTCTATTTCGACTTCACCCGCCGCAATGTCACCGCGCCAAACTTCATTGACAAGTGAGGTTTGTGCCGGGGATGGGTCGTAAGGTTGCCCGTTGCCATCATCAATGGCGGCTTGTTTGAGAATCACTTTTTGTCCAAGTGCTATTTGTTGCGCGATTTTTTCTTGTCCGATATTGGTAATAATCGCCCTAAAAATTTGATTGTCGCTTGCGTTATCTTTGATGAATGCAACTGCGCCGCTTTGGTTGTCCATACCGATATGCCCTGGTTGAATCCAGCCGTCTGTAGCGTTATTGACGGTTTCCATCGTAGCAGACTGCCGAAAACGCACAACCACGCTGTACATATCACCGCCACCCAACCAGCTCCATAGCTCACCCATGGGCGCGCCACTGTCGCTAAACACAGGTTGCCATGCAATATTCACCGGGAAAGTCGTAATCGGCCCATCCGCAACTTCAATTGCCAACTGCGGAAACTTGATATGGTTACCGCCGGGGAGGTTAATATAAGCGTCCGCAATGATGTATGGTTGCACGTTGCCGTGCTTCAGCAAATCAAATTGCAGTTCGTCCAACCGGGAAATCACGCCCAAGTTACGCACAGGCGGCACGACCTCAAAGCCCGCGCTTTCGCGCAATTTCGAAAACGCAAACAGCGCATCGCCAGTCATGTCAACGGTGCCACTTTGAATATCTCCAATTTCGCTGCTCATCGCCGGGCCACCGTCTTCCCACACTTGTAATACAAGCACATACGGTGTTTCTGCGGTTACAAAATCGAAGATGGGCACTGCGCTACCGTCTGCCACGTCATTGACGAATAGGCCAGCGGTGGGGATGCTAATTTCAAAATCCTGCACACCCTGCGGCACTTCATAATTCGGATTGTTGTAAATCACCGCGTATTGTTCCGTTGGCAAAATCAACGTCAAGCGAATATGTGCTGTTTGGTTTGGTGTGCCAGTTTGCGGGAACGCGGATGAAAAATTCATCTGCAAGGGGTCAGGCAGTTGCGTTAAACCGCCTAAGTTTGTGAAAAATTGTTCTGCAATCGCTGACATGAGAAATCCTCCTATAAAATTGTGATATTTTCTTGAATTTCAACGTAACTACCTAAGGTTGCCGCCCCGGTTACAACAGGCGTGTTTGCGCCAATTTCAACATTTGATTCAATTTCCGTCCACGCGCCTATATTCGTTTCGCCGTAAATCGCGTGTTGTCCGGTAATACCCAGCACGATATTGGCCGGGCGAACCCAGCCAAGCAGGTCAAGCACATCAATGAACACGCGCCGCCATTCGCCACCCCAAGCGTTGTAATTGAGGAAAATATGCAAGGTATATCGGTCAAGCGACAAATCGTAATTATTCGCGCCTATGTTGTCATTTAGCCAACGGCGCAACCAACGCATGGTAAATGGCAATTTCATGCGGATAATCAACAAAATGCGCTCTTTGCGGTCATCTAGCGTATCTTCCGGGCTGGGGCGAATACGCAAAATATTCTCCCAGCGGCGCACGCCGAAATCACTCATTTGTCCAATGAATTGCTCATTCATCACGCGCTGCACGGCTTCCCACAGGTCAAATATCTCAGGCTGTTCAGCCGTCATAATTTGCTTTAGTTCTTCCGTATCGCGCATGACAGTGGGGAGGTAGCGCAACAACTCCCGGTCGAACACGGGAAATTCACGCCCGGCGGGTTTTGGTAATGTGTCAAGCAGATTCATGTATGATTACCTCCCGCAGCACTGGGATTTCGTCCGGCCCAAGCTGAATATTCCCCCGGTCAGGGCCATCGCAATAGATGCAGTCGCAGCAATCCGCATTAACCCCCGTACTGGGGTAAGCCGTTACTACAAGATTTTGCACGTCAATGATTTCGGGAATTTCCATGAGCGTGTTCATCACTTGCGCCCAGCGAACGGTAAGCGATGTTGTAGCGAATATATCAGAGTTGGTCATACCCCAGTCACGCGCAAGAGAGATAAAATAGGCGTTGATGCGCGTAGTCACTTCCGTTTGCAACCACTCCATGTTTTCTGTTGAGGCACCCCCGCGCACGGTTGGTACAAATTCAATCGTGAATTCGCGCGTATCAGCCGGAAATACGTTGACGATATGTCCAATGGGCGCAATCCCCAAACCCTCACCGTGACCGAATTCACCATCTTCATTTTCGGGCGGGTCAATCGCTTGCTGTACATCTTTTACAAGGTGTTCCGTGGGGATTAAATAGCGCGGGTCATCAATACCCTCAAACACATTCAACAATACAAGCCGCACTGTACCACCCACGGTGAGCCACAAATTAGAGGCGCACTGGTGGATATAATCTAACCACGGGCGCATTTCGGATGGGACTTGCTCAATTAACGCAGGGTCGAAATTTGGAATCAGCTTTTCGGGTGCCATTTCATGGTTCCACACAGGGTAAACTTTAACCGCGCCCACACCTTGCAATGCGGTAACGCGGTTGATATAATCTGCTCGATTGCCACCAAAATCACGGTTGCGGAAGCTGTCAAAATAGCGTTGTCGAAAGCGTTCCGTATCTTCTTCGTCTTGCCCGGGGATAAGCATACCCGCTAGCTGCGCGTTGGTTAGTCCGGGCAAAAATACGATAGGTACTAACCTGCCGGACATCATTTGGTGACCAATTGCACCAACAGTTTCACAGCGCACTTCATAAGCGGTATGTTCCGGGGTGTCGTAATCAGGTTGCCGGGCAATCACTTCATAATCTAAGTCGGTATTTTCCAAGCTGAACCTGTGCCCGACCGGCACTGACACGCCGTCTAAATAAGCCAACAAATGTGCATAAGTGGCAGGCATGGGAACCACGCCGTATTCAGCCGCGCGGCGTATCAGGTGTTCGCGGCTTGCCGTGTCCGCGAATGTTTCATTGAGGATGAAATCTAGCGCAGCGTATAAAATAGCCATTTCCCAGCTTGCAGGGGCTGTGGCATCGTAAATAATACTACCTTCGCGCTTGTCGAACTCATTTGATACCCGCGCCAACAGGCGTTGCAGTATCGTTTCAAAAGTATGTTCAGCAAACATTATACAGGCACCTCCAAGTTCATTTCAATTTCGCCGAATATCGTATGCACCCTGAATTCAACTTGCACGGTTTCTTTTCGTGACAAATCAAACTCAAAGCGGGTAACATCAAGGTTACGGTCATCATGTAACAAAGCTTCCGTTACGCGCCGCTTGATTTCAGAAACACAGTAGGGTATTGGTTGCCCAAATAGCTCCAACAGCTCTATACCATAGCCGTGACTATATATCACGTGCTCAAATCGTTCCGTCATTAGGATTTTATAGTTGGCCTGTTTCATAGCAATTTGACCATCCGTGTAACCACGTATGCGGTCAACTTTAATATTCCAATGATAGGTGCAGGTGGGCAATTGCGCTTGTTGCACAATCTCAACCGCGCCGGGAATTGTCGCGTTTTGTGGTAGCATAAATTAGCTCCCTTCATCACCGATTGGCGAGTCTACGCGGTCAAGTACAATGTAACTTTGACCGCCCTGTACTTGCAGTAAAACCACCTGTTCGCCCTGTTTTAAGCCCAATTTCACCTTGAACACGCCGCCTTTGTAGTTGTGGTCATGGTCAGTGTCTTGGCTTTGGTCTTCGGTTCTACCATTAGCAAAGCCCGTTCCTGTGCCAACGCCGGTACCTGCGCCCGGTTGCGGGGCGGTGACTGTTACTGTTGTATTAACAGTCGTATCAACGGGCACATCTTTGATTTCGTGGCTGTGGTCTTGATTTTGAATTTCAATCACATGGTGCCCGGCACCGCCGTCATCGTAAGCAGCAGTGTTATCATAAGCTTCTAAGAACACATGATAATCCCGCACGGCGTTAGTTAATATGAGCACATCTTCGCCCACTTCAAGTTTTTGGTCAATTCGAATGCGCAGGGGGCTTGTTCCGGTAACTTCACCATAAACTATCTTAAATGGCTTTGTCGAATCCACCGCGCTCAAACAGCAAGCGCGTACCAATTCAAGTAATAAATCACCGTTACCCACTGATTAGTCCCCCTCGTAATCTTAACTCCATCAAGTGTTGATTTTGCGTGAACGTGTGCCGCACGCCATCCACCAGCATGTAGTTTTGAATCGTAATGTCACCCAGCTCCAACATGCACACAATAGAATTGCCCGCACGCACACGGGCATCGCCCAGCGCGTTTCTAACGGTCAATGTGCGTTGTTTTCTGTTGTGGAGCGTAAGCAGAGCACTTGCTTTTTTCGGGCCTGTGGCGGCTGTTTCTACGCTGCTCAGGAGCTGTAAAATGCCCCACTTTTGAATATTCGCGGAATTCTTAGCCATGTAAATCCCGCGTGCGCCGCTTTCGGTATCTTCGTGCACCACCTTAACCTGATTGAACACATCGCGGTCAATGCTGGACTTGTAATCAAAGTCGCTTACGGTTGAGCCATCCAGTAGCAAAGGGAGTTTCATGGTTTCGACATCGCGCAACATAAGCCTACCGCAATCGTCATACAACACAAACATGCGGCTTGTGTTTTTTATGGTTTCGTCCAAGGCGTTTTGGATAATATCAAACAGGGTAGAATTGTCTTCCACCCTATGCGGTATCGTCCAGCCTGTAGAGGTTAGCGCACCTGCATTCAATCTGAAATCAGCGGCAATCATGCTAACTACACTATCTGCGGTTTTATTTTCATAAACATATGTTTCTTTGTTTTTGAGATACCGTAATTGGTCATAAACTGTTACTGCCACCGTATCACCGCTAGTGTATCTTTTTGTGAACACAAACCCAAAGAAAAAATCTTGACCGTTCACTTGCATACGAACAGCATCGCCTTCTTCAATTTGCATATGTTCATCCCGGGCGATATTAAACGTGAGCTTGCCGGGTCTACCGCGCCGCTGCCATTCCACGTTAATACCTTCCGTGATTGGTGGATAATACAGCGTTGCGCCGTGTTCCACTAAAATATCAACTTTAACATTCATGGTATGGTAAACACCTGCCCCGGAAAGATAAGATGGGGGTTGCTAATATTGTTCGCCTGCGCAATCGCCATATAGCCTCCTTGTACGTTATACCGTTTCGCGATAGCCCAAAGCGTGTCCCCGGATTGAATGGTCACGCTGCGTGCTTGCGGGGCGTTGGCAGTTTCGCGGGTAACATTCACTACAGCACTACCGCTTTCTTGCGTTTCAATGGTTTTCGTGGCGAAATTCTTGTATTGCTTTAACTTTACCCGTACAACCACATCTTGCCCTTCGCGGTGGTCTTCTAATATTTGATAATCTTCTACTGAAACGCGAAGGTTAGTGTCAAACAACATACCGCGTGGCGTGACGCGTGACACAATAAATTGCGTTACGCCGTTCATCACATCATCTTTCACACGCTGCTTCAGGTTCAACAGAATAGTCAAGTAGTGTTCCGGTGGTTGAAAGCCCTCTGGATATACCGCAAACGGATAGCCGGGGTGTGCAGGAAGCAGAAAATCCACGTTAATATCCGTCAACCCCGGCAATTTCAGAAAGTTAATTTCCCCATCGTTAATGAGATTCAAGGTGTTGTTTTTTCCTCGAATTCTCACATCAAGCTTTTTGGGGGTAACAGGAAAGCGCGTCTTGTCTAAAAACACATCATAACCATTCATTAAAAATGCTCTCCTTCCCCGCTGGAATCCATAGCTTCGGTGAATTCTTCGACAATCTGTCGCACAACGCCATCGGCATCAACGCCGTTGTTCATGGTGTTGGTCATGCCTGACATATCCACGTTGACCGTGGCCGCAGTGAAGCGGTTGACCACTTCTTTTTCGGCCAAGTCAATCATCCAGCGCAAATCTTCAGACGTGGCGGCGGTGTTCTTCGCGGTTTCGGCGGTATGGTCTGCGATTTCGCCCATGTAGCCCATCATACCTTCTAGGTCATCAAATCGGAACCCATCACCCAATGCTTCCATGCGTGAACCAAAGGCGTAACCACGCGCGGCGGCATCGGCGTAATCAATGCGGCCAAGCTGTGGGGCTTCTACAGAAATTAGCTCCCTGTAGTTTTCGCCGCGCCCTAAGTTGCGCAACGTATCTTGGTGCCCAGCAATCCAGCCGTTAATGTCAGTACCAAAAATACTGTCAATCAAGCCTGCAATCGGTCTTGCCCAGCCGATTAACCACGAAGTCATGCTACCAAGCAAATTCAAGAAAGCATCGCCTATGCTGTCAAAGCCACCAGTGAAAGCGTTGTAAACCCAATTGATAACTTCGGCAATAGGGATAACAAATTTTTGCCAAATCATTTGAATCATACCGTTAATCCACCCGGCAATGAAATTCCATATGCCTGCGCCCACCTGAAACACGGCGGCCATAATATTGCCAAGCGCACTGGAACTTTCATCTTCAAGCTGTCTTGTTCGGGCAATCCACCAAATAATGACGGCGATAACAGCCATAATTGCGGCAATAATTGCGGCGGCTATGAGCACTTTAGGATTCATCATAACAACAGCATTATAGATTGCTTGCTTTAATGTTAAAAGTGCCTTTTTTGCCGCTACAGCTAACATGGCGAGTTTTACAGCCGCCAATAAGCCAAGCACACCAAGTAAAACCCACTTAATGATGTGCCAGTTGTCAGCTACCCACTGTGCGCCGTGTGCAAGAAAGTTAATCATATAGGATGCAACCATGATAATCCGGCTAATCACCGTAACTATGCCACCCAAAACGCGTGAAATCAGTGGAATATTTCGGTTCATCGTCTGAACAACCAACATAATTGCTGGATATAGCCGGTTGCCAACTTCCTGCCGAATATCGCTCATGTGGTTGCGGAACTGTTCCATTTGGCCAAGCGGCGTATTCGCCATTTGTTCCGCAAGCCCGGCCCATGACTGACTAACAATATCATCCAGCAACAAAGCGCGTTCCATGTCTGAACCGTAAGAAATGATTTCTTTTTGCTGTTCGGTAAGCTCAAATCCTTTTCGGCGCAGCACATTATAATCACCAACCAATACGCGCCCAAGCTCACTTGCATAATCACGCATTTGCTGCTGATTTACCGCCGCGCCACCTGACATACCGGCGGCATAATTGGCCAAAGTCCCCATCATAGCAGTAACCGCTTCATCGTCGCGGAAATGTCGTGCCAATTCAGCTGCACCCGCTATCATAGTTGTGTTGCCAAACATGGTTGTTTGCTGCTGTCGCATGGCTTCTTCCGCAATACTGTCAAACGCGCTTCTATCCATTCCGCGATTGCTTATAACGCTTATGAGGGTCATTTCCGCTTGATTTTGCATATCAGCAAAACCCAAGCTGTCCGAAAACCAGCGTTGGGCGCGTCTAAGCCCTTTCAGCGCACCGGCAAGCAATCCCAGCTTACCAATCATATTCATAGTACCTTGTGCGCCGCGTTCCATGGAATCTTGCAGGTCATCGCCCAATTGCTGCGCTTCGGGCTGTGCGTTCCTCAATTCACGTTCAAGTTCGCGGATTTCCTGTTGCCCCTGTTCAATGCTTCGCGTGTCTACAGCATCGCCGGACGCTTGCTGGAGGTCTGAAAACTCGCGGTTGACATCTTCCAAGGCGGTAAAAATCGCTTTTAAGGGGCGGCTCATGCCGTCATTTATTCGTAATTGTGAAGATATGGTAGCCACGAGTTATCACCTCTTTTTATTGCGTTTGGCTTTGAGTTTGGCTTCTTCCTCTTTTTCGCGCTTGATTCTAAGCTGAATAGAACCGTGGACAAATATTTTTTCTTCATCCGTCAAGTTATTATACTTTTCAGGTGTCCAATGGAATTTGTGCAAGCAGTAGTGGGCGTAACCAAACCATGGGTTACCCCCGTCTATTAGTTTTTTACTTCTTCTTCAAGCTCCGCATCGTCTTTGTAACCGCACAACTCCATGATTTCATGTGCCAAATCATCAAATTCGGCAGGGTTCAACATTTCATTGAGCAATTCTTCGGGTTCGCGAACGCCGAATTTGTCTTGCAACTGCGCGTTACGCAAGTCAGGGAACACCACAGCGGCAACCGCCAAGCCTGCGTGAAATTTTGCAACATCAAAATCCACTTCCACTTGACCACGCTTGCCCTGAACGGTTTTCTTGACTTGCGCTTGTTTGCGAATAACTTTGTATTCGCGGGTTGACAGCTTGCGCAGTTCCCACGCAACGGGCCTGCCATCTTTCCCCTTGAATTTTGTAGACGCGGCGTAAAAATGCGGCGCATCGTCCTCTATTTCAGCATTCAAAAACGCCGAAAGGTCGCGGGTCATGTCCACGTCAGATTCTTCTTTCACAGGGCGGTTAATATTTGCATTCATTGTAGAATTTCCTTTCAAAGTAAGTGCCGCCCCGAATGTTCGGGGCGGCGTAATTGGTTACATAAACGGGTGTACGCGGAAATGACGCGGTATCAGCGCGCGGTCGAACGTGCCACTAATATCTTCTTCTAAGAATTCAGATGTAGCGTCAACCTGCGCAATTGTGCCGCCGTTAATCATACATCCAAGCAATACAACTGCTTGAATGCCTGCGTTGGGAGCCTGCGGGTCATCGTTGTACACTTCAACATCGAACGTAGGCAATCTGCCTGTATCTTGATACTGAATCAACATGCGCCGAAACATAGGCGCATTGTAGTACATGGTACCTTCAAAGCTGTTGGTAATCCCGCCGGGCTTGTTGCCAACGGTCGTGCGCCCCAAAATGGGCACTTCAGATTTGTTAATTTCCATGTCGGCCTTAAACTGCGTAATGTGCCCCATAGTGAACCGTCTGCCGTCAATGGTAGCGTATACCATGCCCATGCTGCCTTGCAACGCGTCCAGCGCATCCATGGTAGACATGCCGAATAATCTATTCAATGCCATAATTCGCTACCCCTTTCTACATAATTACAACAGACATATACAGCTTCGCCATGGCGTTCACTATATCAAGTCCGTTGACGTTGAGCAACACCGCATCTTTGGCATCGCCCTGTTCGGTTGTGACCGTTTCAGGGTCGAAATCCTGCA
>Ga0123355_10015982_pt1 | contig 11809 bp, 8 predicted proteins | sample TergutEmb28metaG_3_FD_89872 | JGI IMG/M metagenome (GOLD analysis project Ga0123355, IMG submission 89872) | Embiratermes neotenicus P1 segment gut microbial communities from Petit-Saut dam, French Guiana - Emb289 P1 | ecosystem: Host-associated > Arthropoda: Insects > Digestive system > Gut ...
GCCCCCGCCTGGGGGAAAAAAAAAAAAAAAAAAAAAAAACCACCAGCAACATTTTGGAGGCTGCATTGCATTGTAAGGACGAAGGGATGGAAACTCTGCTGATGGAGTCCATTAGAAAAATAAGCTTCAAACCCTAGATTTAGCTCTGTCTAATGGGCACACCAATGAAGGTCCTCCCTTACCCTGGTCCACCTGAATATGTAAGCAGATCCAGCTTCTGAAATAATGTGGGTGTATTAACCTTAGACTATGATCAATGTCCAAAATGTCAATGACCACGACCACTTTAGTGGCCTGCTTTTCAGCTGTGACTCACTTTAGTTAATTTGTTGAATGTGTTCCATTACACAGCATCAAGTAAAGGGTTATACACGTAAACACATATCAATAAAGCTTCAGCACAGTTCACACTGTAAGCTGTGTGCAAGAGAAGTCACGTGAAGCGCTGGAAAACACAGAGGGTCTATACTGTCAAAACATATGATGGAGAAATCCTACAAAACGTGTTGTAACAAATTTAGGAGTCCTTTTCTCAGAGATTGAGTTCCTATAGAATAAACAGTAGAGTGACTGGTGAATAAATTCAAACAGGTTCTTGTGTTAGAGAAATAGTAAGAGGGAAAATGACATGTTCTTTCAGAAGCAGTATTTGATGATAATGCAGTGTATTTTGAATCAGATCACAAAAATATTTGTTGTGAGAGCAAGGTTTTGTAACTGGATTTGTGCAGCAGGGTGTAGTGATGATGATGATGATGATGATGATAAGATTTAAACAGTCACACAAATACTCAAAATAACAGATACTGGTCAACAGGGAATCACACTGATATGCATGATGTCATCCTGTGATGTAAGTTTAGCACATGCTGTGCTGTCATTACGACAAGAGTAACTGGACCCATCTTCTCTCAGATATGATAAATTCAGAAAGATACAGTGGGCAAATTCTGGTATTTTTTTTTTATTTGAGAGATAAGGAATATGAAAAGAGATCCTTCCAACAGGGTATTGTTAACACCCATACAGGCAATAATTCAATGGCCACCTTACATGATATTCTGGTGGACTGTATAATCAGTTACCCTTCATGGCCTGCTTGTTGATCTGATCAAATGCTATGTGACTATTATTTGTGGAGATATACCATAGACATTTATAAAAACAACACAATCATTGAGAAAGACACTAATGAAATTATCTGGTACAAAAGGCTGGATATTTCTAGACAACAACTGGCCCCTTGAAGTCCAGCCAAGTACTTACATATGCAGTATACCAAAACTGTGTGTCTTGGACTAAAGAAGGTTTGGAAATTTGCTTCAAGTTACACAGGAGTTTGATGGTAATAAAACTGATAAATGCAACATGATATCTATCAATATTCCACACTTCAATTTTAATTTTTCTGTTGAATTTAAATACTGATGCATGCCTTTTGGGAAATACCATACATACATACATACATAATCCCTGAAATCAAGAATTAAGAATTATATAAAGAAAACACTATTAAACAAGAATGCGATGAGTAGGCCAACAAGCACACGCATACATGCATGCATGCATGCACATACTCTCTCTATATCTCTATCTCTATCTCTCTCTCATGTGATCCAGACAATGTACTGTATCATAAATATCAAAATTCAGCAAATGGCAACATGTTTCCACTGAAAAAAAATATTAACTGAAAATTGTCCTTCTAAAAACTAACTAAAAGATCAAGGAGGTTATTGATCACAGATTGCTTGTATAGGAAATGTGTTAATCCCAGATGAAGAATTACCAGCACACACCGAAACACTGCAAGGAGGAAAACTTGGAACTGTGAAACACAATACTAAGAAATTCGTTATAAATAATATGTGAGCATCTGATTGGTCTGAATGACCATAAAGTGATAATCAGGAGCCAAGAAAGTAGGTTTGAGGTTAGAATAATTTTAGAATATTTTAGATCAGCAATTCTCAATCTTTTCTTTTTAATAAAACAGCACAGAAATCAAAACACCTGCTGAGTAACAGAATTCACAACCCAATGTCAAACAATCTTGTCCGTCATCAAAGTACAACTATATTACTGCTAGTAACTGATCTAAAAAATTATTAATTCTTTCAGTGTTAAAAAAGTGTCCGAACAGAAACCATTGTTGATCAGAACAGAGATGTGATCTACAGAATGTACAGCCTACTACTGCTCAAACGCTGGGATCATGAGTTTGACTTCCACTTGAGGCACACATGTATGCGTACATGTGAATTTTTCTGCATTTCTGCTGTCCTTTGTGCACAGAGGCCACCAACTGACCGATTCCCCATACAAGGATTGCAACTGCATGTCTACACACCAGAATCCGAAACCCAGAAAATGAAGGACACTGGGCTGCACGGATTCAGTCAGCCATAGATAAACACACACTACTCAGTACGCAATGTTCTACATGCAAAATTTACCACAAATGTATAATTTTTCTGTGTATTACATCAAGAAAGGGCCTTTAAATTCCTCAGCCCTATTTTTACGCCATATTCTGCACCACAAAACTCATGACCAGTTTTGGCAGGCAAGTTCTGGTCATAATAAAGAGTAGCATTATGCATCTAGTACAGATGTTCTTTACACAGAAAAGTTAAAGTATGCAAAGGAAATCTCCGTGGAAACCAAGTTTCTCATTCTTTATTTTCTATATAAATCATGAATACTGTTGGAGTTCATGAGGAAATTACACATGAACACCTGGCTGATATTTATGTTTATTTACACTGTGTGCACAGTCAATGTGGCCTGGGATAGCATAGTTGATATAGCCTGGATGGTCCAGGGATTGAATGCCAGTGGCAGCGAAATTTTTTTCACCCATCCAGACCAACCCTGGAGTCCATCTAGCCTGCTGTACAATGGGTACCAGGGCTCTTTTCTGGGAGGTATAGCAGCCAGTGTGTGGCATTGACCACCCACCCCATCCAGCACTGAAGTTAAAGAGAGAGTAGAGCTACACGTCTATTCCCTCTCTGGGCCTTCATGGCCTGTTGTAGGGTAAATGTTACCTTTTACTTTACTTTTAGACAGTAAATGTATCACCACAGTATATGCCATCTTTATCCAGAGCATTAAGATGGGCAACCGTTCATCTGGTGCCACAGTTACGAATGTTCCCTGATACCCCTCTCTGTAGCTTCATGCAGTAGTGCATACAATAACTGTACTTGTTAAACTTGCTGCTATTCAGGACCTGGAATCTTTCCTGTATCATCGGGTTCTGTATGTAAACATTATGCAATGATGCATGAATTGCTTTGGTTCCTGCTGTTTATGGTAATTTTCACAGAATTAACATGTGTTCAGACAAGTGTTCTGCGAATAAAGATGTGTTTAAATAGCCTTAGTAACGCGTTCCTTATGTATCTAGTGTACAGCACGCTCAGTGAGTACATTCTTTATTCTGAACTTCAGAGGGCAATAACTGTGCTACACTGTGGCTGCCATTTGGCTGTGCTTTCCAGAATCAATTTCAGTCTTAACACAACTATATATTTATTCTTTTGCTTTTACCTACACGTTTTGGTACTCAAAAGGACCATCATCAGGCATCTCTGTGTGAAAACATTTAAAGAAAGGTACCAGTAAATACCGGGGCACGCGGTGGCGCAGTTAGTTCAGGCACTGCGCTACAAGCTGGCAGGTTGCAGTTTTGATTCTCAGTGGTGTCATTGGAATTTTTCTTTGACATAATCCTTCCGGCCGCACTGTGGCCCTGGGGTCAACTCAGCCTCTAACAGAAATGAGTACCAGGTATATTACCTGGGGGTAAAGGCGGTCGGAACCCTCAGGGCCTGTCCAGGCATGTAATGGGATTGTTTTACCTTTTTACAAGTAAATACCAAACAATGCATGCCAACTGTGAGATCTCACAATTTGCTATAATTCATCTACCATTAGTGAAACTATTACACTGGGTAATATTCGTTGTGTCTTTTTAGGCTCATACTCAAAATTGTGAAAAATGACTATTAGCTTCGTCAGGTATGCGTGTATGTTTGTCTCTTTTTTGGCATGGAACAACTTGGATCTAACTGGAAAAATGTAATGAAATTTAATATCTGACAATTCATAAAATATCTATCGAGAATACTGAATACGATTAAAATCTGACAACAATAAAGGGTACTTTACATGAAGATGTACATACATTCGTGATATCTTGTGGAATTTTTCTTCGAATAAGAAATGTTCAGAAGAAGTTTTAGACAAAATCAAAACACAAATATTGGGTTCAAAATTTTTTCCTGAAAATCGTGCCATTTATGAGAGAATGTGGAAAAATATGGTAGAGTCAGACAGGCCACAGATGATAATATAATATGGCACATAAACTTTGCATACAAGATAACTAAGGCTACAAACACACACTCAGAATATGTAATGCTTATTGCTTTCCCATGGAAAAATTGGTTATGCGTCAATGTTACATGTATATGTACACTGCCTGTCTTGGTGGTAAACTTTCATTACTAAAAATTATTGCAATCAGAATATCCTATATAATGAAGCTCATGTAACATAATATGGATGATACAACAACAACAACAACAACAACAACGACAATGACAACGCCAACAACAACAACTGCACTAAGGACAGATAAGTTGCAGTAAAGAGTGTAAAATGTGAGATCTCACTATCAATGTGTATGTTATGGTATGCACTTTTACCTTCATTTAAAAGTTTCTACCTCGAAATGCCTGATGATGATCCTTATGAAGACCAAAACATGTAACTAAACACAAAAATGTGAATATACAGCTGTGTTAAGACTGAAAATTATGACTGTTTGTCAGTTATTATATTAACCCTTTTATTTAACTCTGAATTATGTGATTGAGAAACGGCCGACCTAAAATTATCTTATGAAGTGTAGACTCAGCTGCCCATTAAATCTAAGAAGAAACAAAAGTTGTGGCCAAGCACCATTTTATATTAGGATGCTATACATAGTGATGTAGCTTGGAGAACTGTGACTTACAGGACGGCCAGGCACACCCGGCTCCCCTGTATATCCTCTAGATCCATTTCTTCCTGGAATTCCCTAGTTATTAAGAAACAATTTGGTGGATTACGAACATCATATAATGAAAGGTGTTTAAAACTTACAAAAGTCTCCAAAAATAAAAATTATAATGACTTAAACAAAACATGTACTAGTACGAAAAAGTGGTTTGGTTGTTGCTATGGGAGCAAAAGGCCCACTGTCACTTACAGCTTTACATCAACAGTTCAATGCCAAAGAACAAGGTTTGATTTGAATTTCAGAATTCTCTGGGCAAAAATAATACAGATTTTATGAATGGTTAGATTTTTAACTCTTTTTTGCTGTACAGCACTTACATTCAAATTTTTTGTCAAGTGGGCTCTGATTCCTTTTCGCTCTTATAAAATCCATTTTTATATAGACATACATGGATACATGAACAATAAATGCATTATTATTTTTGGAGATACTACACACACACATATATATACACACACACACACATATATATACACACACACACACACACACACACACATATATATATATATACACACACACACACACAGGGCAGTCAGCAAGAAATATTTATGGGAAAAACCACTACATAAGTGAAATCCTTGAACATTTTCTTTCATTTTTAAGTAGTCACAACTGTTCTATTTGACAGATGGCAGCACTACAGTTCATTCTAAAATTGTAGAGATGGGCGTGCTGTGAAAACAATGAGCAGTGACTAAGTTATTGTTTGCTGAACATTTTCTTGCAGTGTATAGCTAAGCCACTACGGGGATGACCTTTATGTGTAAGGTGGATTAAAGAACCTGTGCCAGGAGGAGTACAACTTTGTGATGAAATCTGAAGTGGTCACCAATGCATTGCAGTAATGCCTGACAATATCTGCTGGGATGAACTGATAGCAATTGACGAATTCTGCCCCATCCTATCCAACAGTACAGGCTATTATCGAAAAGGGCGGATATTCCGAAGCCCATGCTCACTGGGCACCATGAATAGAAAGCGGCACAGAAAGAGGCAAGGCACGAACTTTCCATTGACCTGTCACACCAATATAATATGGGAAATAAGGGAATACTACGGCAAACTGTCGTGGGTGGTAAAACCAGCATCAGCCATTTCGAACCAGAATCCAGGTGGAAATTTGTGAAATAGTGACGCACAACAACACCAAAGAAGAAAACATCCAAGAAGGCACTCTCAGCAGGAATAATCCTACATACAGACTTTTGGGATGACACAGGTGTTTTCTTGTAAACTTCTTGCTTATGAGGACAACACTGAACTTTGGCCACTGTACTGAAATACTAAGAAGTCTGGATGCTTGCCTTTGTCAAGTTTGTCCACAAAGGAAAATGTCGGAAGTATTGCTCCTCCATGACATCATCAGGACACATACAATTGCGCACACTGCTCTGACTATTACGAAGTTCACACTGAGAGTGTTGCAGCTCCCTACCTATGAGTCATAGATTCACTCCATCTAATTTTTGGCTGTTTGAAAGACAGCCTGTGAGGACACCATTATATGTAGACAACGAAGCAGTGTGGAATGCCCTGTGCCAGTAGCTGCAGAGTAAGGATATATGCATATCTTCAAAGGTCGAAAAACACATTTGTCAAAGATGAAAACTATCTTGAAAAATTATTATGCCTACAGCAAAGTTGCAGTGAAGTTCTGTGACCTATTCACACATTTGATTTGTATACAGCATGAAATAAAATATAGAAGGCAATATTGTCTGACTAACCCTAATACATTTTGGTAGATATTCTGTGTCATGCCACTATACCATGATGTGAAAACGTATGATTTGACTGCAGAAACTGTTTCATCTATGTAAATGAAGCAATTAGCAGAGAATGGTTAGTTAGTATATTTTCACAAAAAAATAATGTTAACTGGTTAATAAAATAATTAAGATGTAAGTCTCACAGGCAATCCCAACTGTCCAGGAAGCCCTGGAAATCCCGGTGGGCCCATCATCCCATAATCTCCCTTTGCTCCCTGTAAGCAATGCCATTAACATGATGAATATTTACAGAACGAAAAACAACACACATGTACTAGTCAACCATTGAAGAGTGAGAAGGATGAAACCAGTTTACACAAACCTTAGGTCCCGCAATACCAATGGCTCCAGCAGGTCCAATAGGTCCCATAGGTCCTGGAGACCCTCTTTCACCAGGAGGTCCTGGTTCTCCAGGTATTCCTTGCCTTCCATCATGTCCAGGTAGACCCTCAGGACCAACAGGTCCAGGGGGACCAGGGGGTCCAGGTTCACCAGGTTCACCCTTGAGTGAAGACAGTTCATAATTGTTAATGAACAGGCACCTGAATTGTCATGCTTGTTAGAATACATTGAGAAGAAAACTACAACTGACAGAGCAGTTTTATAGATGAATAAGTGTTACGCTATACATCACACATACAGGGATAAAGTATACACTTCCTGGCTTTCAGAAAAACTTATCATGCCAATTATGCACAGTATACAAAAAAGGACATTGCAGACCATGAAACAAATAAATATTTCTTACCAGTAAAGCCAAAATTAATGAAGAGTATTCCATGAAATAAAGAAATTGAGAAATAAACTTTGGTACAGTTTTGTACAACCGGTTTCCTCAGTTTACATTCAATCATCTCATTAATTTCATTTTCCAAAGAATACCATAAATAACCAACTGCATGCTACAAGGTATTCCTTGGAAAGTTGATGGTTATTCAACTGGTCAAGAAATTTTGAGCTCTTACAGATCCACGTTCACAAATGCCTGTTAATGGATCCTCTTCTAGGCTAGTCAAATCCACTCCATAAACTCAAACTTCATGTGTTTAAACTAAATCTTTAATATTCTTTCATCTGTACCTATGTTTCTGAATTTGAAATTATGCCAAAGAATTCATCCAAGGCTCAGACCCTTTTGTAACATTTTGTACATGTTTCTATGGTTAGGGGTTACTACTCCCACTCCCAAATCCCACATTGGGGAATACAATATTGGTTGTCCTGTGACTATTTATTCAATGTATTCACAACCACCCTCCATATCTGGCTGTTGTTCCCCCTTTCTGTACCCTGAGGATGTCACATGCCATGTTAACAAGGTCTATACAAAACCATAACCCTCCTACAAAATAACAGTGCTCTATAAAGTAAAATAATAACAACAGATTTCACAGTCATCAAATTTGTATACAATTTTCAAGCAGCTGAATGTCCAACACTAAATATGCATGACTGGATTCAATGCTATGTAAACTTTCACATGTAAATGTAATTATAAGGAGTCAAGGAATGATAATACCTGAAATGTACTACACCCAGTTCCACATGGCATGGTGTTTATACATATGGGGTAATGTCACAATTTGAGGATTCAAGTTTTTTTGGTTTTTTACGCCATGTTTACTGGTAAATAGCTGTCAAAGTTTTGGATAAGCCTACTGTTTCCATTTTCACATTCTTTGGCTGCCATACCCTGAAAATGGAAGCACACCCTTCCTTACTTACTTACTTACTCCATGGTGCAGAGTCCTTCTTGAGAATCTAACTGGTTTGAAGCTAGTCAAGAAATTCCCTGCATTTCATGGAACCCGAAGGTTCATTACTGCACTCACAAGCGCCCGCCACCCATCCCTATCCTGGGCCAGCCCAATCCATTCCATATACCCACACCCCACCTCCTGGAGATACATCCTAATATTATCCACCCATCTACACCTAGGTCTCTCCAGTGGTCTCCTTCCATCCGGTTTCCCCAACAAGACCCTATACACCACCCTCTCCTCACCCATATGCGCCACATGCCCAGCCCATCTCATTCTTCTCGATTGGCACACCCTTCCTACAAATGCTATTCACTACCTACCAATCAACATGGCATAACTTCCTGGAAGACTTGAATCTTTGCTCATACTCCTGTAAGAACCCAAAATTTCGCAATTTTATATACGTTTTCACAGCGCTTAAATATTCAACTATAACAAAACCTATGCCTAATTATGATTAAGAAAGAGTACATTAACGTGCAAATTGGCTCAAAGTGCACGTAACATGCAAGCAGTGCAATGGTTACAGAAAGGGCATGCAGCATATCATGGAAGAAAGGCACTTTTACATTATGAAACTCAGACATTATAATTAATAAAGAAATATTTATTAAAACATTAATAACAATGTTATACAAAACACATTAATTTCTGTGGAAATGAGCACAGCTGTCTAATGTGATGTGATGCAATGATCATTTGGTAAATACAGAGCAACATTTTGGATAATGTGTTGCCTTTTATTTCAGAGAGGATTATCTGAAAGACGAAGGCAACGTATTCCACCAAAAAACTGGCACTTGTCAACGGACACAGCATCTCATCAAAGTGGACAGAAATCAACACAGCGTGATAAGAAACTCAGATCCCACATACTTTTCTTCAGATACTGCTAAATTGTGACTTCCTAAAAATCAGCTATCATGGTTGTCAGTGAGTATATCTGCTTCCAGACCCTCCAACAGCCGACACAAGACTCAGCAGATCTCTGTACTTCTGTAGGTTCATACACAGTACCTTCTCCAAACTCTTAACTTTGATCGAACCTCCCAAGCAGTGCCCCCTCCAAGCTATTAATTTTGATTGTATTTCCCAAGTGGTGCCCCTTCCAATCTCTTAACTTTGATCATACCTCCCAAGCAGTGGCCCCTCCAAGCTATTAACTTGGATCATATTTCCCACATGGTGCCTCCTTGAAGTTGTTCATCTTTGATTGTGTTACCTATTCAGTGTATACACAATATCTAGAAAAATATTCTTAAATGGCTCACTTCTAGTGGACAGATTCAAATGCTAATTGCACCTCTTGACAGCTCAAGTTTTCCTGGCTTCATATGGACATTTAAACTTCTACCAAGTATACACAAAGACATCATCATATGGCATGCTAGACCGTTTGCCAGAAATGAGGTGATAACAGTTACTGTAGTTACAGAAATGCAAGATGACTCTAATCTAAGACAAACCCCAGAAACATGTCGGACAAGGTAAAATATATTTATCCAAATCTACAACATCGAAAATCAACTGTAACCTTAGTAAGCATGAATTAATGTGCTCCCTGATGATGGTGTAACTGTAACACCGAAATATGTCGAAGCTGTTTTAATGTAAATTTTAATATTGTTTTTTAAGACAACTACTGGTGCATCAGTTGGTGAATAAATAAAACTTTGATCCAAAAATAAAATATCTGCCAAGAAAAAACATTTCATTATTGACTTCATACACTTAACATGCAAAGCATGTCAGATTCTACCTGCCTTTACCAATTACTATCGCTGTCTGCATCTTCAGCCAGTGCCTTTATCTTTCTCACACCCCTAACACTCCCATCCTCATCACTGCCATTCCACAACATAACATCATCAGTCCCATCCATTGCAATGGATACACAACACTTCTTCAAACCCTCCACATTCACTTCTGGTGAGATGCATTGCCATGACATTGTGATCCACAATGACTAAATACTACATTTTTATTTCTTGATTTATAAACTTATGTGAACCCACACAGATACACAATTTTCTCTGCAGACGGTGTAAATGGTGTTAAGAATTTAAATACATGTGTTCTTGATTTTTGTATCTTGTCTGTGGTCTGATCAGTGTCAGGTCATGGTCCTTTTAATGGTTTTTAATTTGTGGATTTGTCCCAGATTCATTTTTGAGTCTTGTAGTTAATTTTTAATTTTTCAATAGCCATTTTCTTGCTACTGCCCTTGGACTAGAACTGTTCTTAGGTACATATCTTAACAAGTTTCTGTTTCTGTGGTGCCCAGTGACTGAGAATAACACATTCTAAGGGGTCAAAGAGGTTAGGCGATTCTTTGCCTGAAAATTGAAATGAAACCGGCTTCTGAAAAGTTGTGCATCTTTACGAAACTAGATGATGGATAAAATCCCAAAATGAAGGTTGCGTCAGTTAACTTCCCTTGTGCTCTGTTCTCTCTTTTGGATATCTTGTCTACTGAAGCTGGGACTAACAGGTTGCCCAAAAATGTTGGTGTGGAATTACCAATCTATGCTGCATAATATCTCACAGCAGCGCAGACCTCATGTGATGTGGCGGTGCAGAACTTGGTTTGGCTCTGCACAATCCTGTTTAGAGCCACCTGGTTTGTTGTGGTCTGGTTCGACGCTTCATATGCGTATTTAAGACAACCTTGCATTTAAGGAAAAAAGCTCACCTTGCATCCGAGTAAATACCTTATTATGAAAGACTTAACAGTGAAAATTCTGCACAATTTTTTTGGTCCTAAATCCTAGCCACAAGCCCAGCCCATCACAACTCCTGAATTTTAGTATCCTAGTAATATTAAGGTGATCTGTATTTGTCATAACTTCCCTTCCTGTGTAACACCCTCGACTGACACTTGTTTTAATCTTATTACATAAACATAAGTCTATTTTCCTGAGCACGCTGCTTTCTGCCACTAACAAGTTACATTCTTCACTCAACGTACAATACTGTGTTCAGCAAACACACAGAACTGTCAAGTTACTTTCTAGTCTTCGATATCCTGATGGTCAGTGTGCTCTGAAGTATATGGGCTCATTATATTTTATGAAATGATTGGCAGACATTTCCAGAAGTTGCTGTTAGATGTTCTTGACCTTATTCTTCTTACTTCACCACACACACACACACACACACACACACACCCACACACACACAAACACAACACACACACACACACA
>Ga0123355_10015983_pt1 | contig 11809 bp, 9 predicted proteins | sample TergutEmb28metaG_3_FD_89872 | JGI IMG/M metagenome (GOLD analysis project Ga0123355, IMG submission 89872) | Embiratermes neotenicus P1 segment gut microbial communities from Petit-Saut dam, French Guiana - Emb289 P1 | ecosystem: Host-associated > Arthropoda: Insects > Digestive system > Gut ...
AGACAAATACATTTGGGTTGTAGAATATGGTGATTTGCCAATTTACCACTTCCCTCATGCTGTTCACAATTATTTTATGATGTGTGAAAATATACGGGCGCAATGGCAGTATATGAAATCTGTTGGAAATGCAATAGGCTATGTACAAAGAACACTGGGGCTTCTTCAGAATGGGATAGCTACTAAGGCCATTTACTATTCGTTTAATCATGCTGGTAGTTTTGGTGTAGTCCAAGCTAACTACGGACATCCTAATCATGGTATCCACAGTTACTATGACCTTATAGCATTGCCACCATATTATGCCTTTAGGGAACTTGGCAGGATTTTTAACGAACACACGCATTATTATTCGCTTACTCCACCCGCAGGAAGCCATTATACAGAGGGTGTATGGTTTGGCAGTTGGGCTGGGAGTTACCCTTGGTATGGCACATTAAATCTTGATTTTTACAGGCTAACTGGATTGGCTTTTGGTGATGAAAACGAAGCAAGGCAAGCTGTTTTTGTAAACACATCAGCATATGCCGCAAATATTAGCATACCTTCATATTCATTTAGAAAAACATGGAGTTTTGGCGATGGCTCAAACCCGCTCCCCGATTTTGCTGTAAACCCTTTAAGCAATTTTCATTACGCGCCCCAAAACGCCCCAAGACCTACTGTGCATAATGGCGGCTTCACCCAGACTCTTGTAGTTCCAGCATACAGCATGGTTGTCGCTGATATTGGAATCTTCTACCCCGTAACAGTAGCACCAGCAGTAGCGTCTCATGTAAGTGTTAGCCCTGCAACAGCGAGAGCAGGAGATACTATCACCGTAACAATCACCCCACCAGCAGGGCAAAGGCTTGTTGCAAATGGCGTAACGGCAACAAATACAACCACAGGAAATACAGTTGGCGCAACTTCCGTCACATTTACAAAAACCGCAGGAGCAACCGAAGTAAACGCCACCTTTGAGAATCAAAGTGGTAATAATCAAGGCAATGTCAGTAGCAATCAAGGTCGCGGCGGCTCAAGTCCATCTTTTACGATAACGGTAGTTGATGGAACAACCCCACAACCTACACCACCTCCATCAGTGCCAATACCAACCCCACAGCCCACGCCAAACCAGATACCGCAACCTACACCCGTGCCGTTTCCGTTTATAGACGTAAGCACCACAGCATGGTACTACCAATTTGTGCGAGCAGTGTGGGAACAACAACTATTTCAAGGCACTTCCCACGATATGTTTACTCCACAAGGCAATATGACCCGTGCAATGTTCGTGCAAGTGTTGGCTAATTTGGAAGGCGTGGACTTATCAGCCTACAGAACGCAAGAAGCCACATTCAACGATACCGCGCCAAATGCGTGGTACTTCGCCGCGATAGAATGGGCGGCAAGCCAAGAGCTTGTAAGTGGTGTAGGAAACAACAACTTCGCCCCAAACAGACCCATCACCCGCGAGGAAATGGCGGTTATGCTAAATAACTTTATCGTGAGCAGAGGTATAGTTTTGCCACAAGGCGAAACAAGCCTATTCGCAGACCAAAACAGCATATCTTATTGGGCAATTGATGGTGTAACCGCAATCCAAGCCGCAGGGATAATCACAGGACACCCAGACGGCAGATTTGCCCCGCAAGATACAGCCACTCGCGCCGAAGTAGCTACAATTTTTGCAAGGTTTACAGAAGTAGCAGACCTGCCACGCAGGGATGGGTTATCTGTAGTTCAGCCTATTGATAACACCGAAGAATAAAAAGCGGCGCAGCCGCATTTCGCCGATTACATGCGTTAGCAAGCTACAGAATACGTCTCGAAGCCGTGAACAGTTTCCTAAGCAATAAAAATAAAGCAATGTAAAAACCCAATAAATAGGAAAATTTTCCTGTTTATTGGGTTTTTATATAGGCTAGGAAACTGTTTATGGCTTCGAGACGTATTCTGTAGCTTGCCAATGCAGGTTATCGGCGAAATGCGGCTGTGCCGCTCACTGCAAAATTTCAAGTACAAATTGCCGACCTATTATGCGCATATCTACAGAGCCGGGGACTAATCCTCTATGCGGAAAGTCCTCGAGAATTGCCACTATTGTGCGAACTTTTTCGTCGGCTTGTGACGCGCCGCCTACGTTAAATTCTATATTGTCGATTACGATTCGGATATTTGATGTATCGCGTACATTTATGTGTGAAACTTGGTCTATTAGACCGTGAGCTCTTAGCAACTGCGCGTACAGTACAATTGTGCTGAAGGCGGCAACATCGGGGACTTCCAATATTTCGCCAACTTGAAATCTTGTGAACTGCAAGCCCACCAAAACAGGAAGCTGTTCCGTGGTAGCAGGACGAATTTCCAGCACGCGCCCTTGGTCGTCTAGGAAGAGGAAACTTCCAGGGATATGCTCTACATATGCGGTCAAGTGGCGTTCTGTTATTATTACGTATAGTTTTCGTTCATCTAAAACGCGTTCAAATTGCACATCTCTTACGTACATATTTTCCATTACGCGACGGCGTGCGGCGTTTTCGTTGAATAAAATCAGATGCGTGTTAGTGCCTAGGTTTAGCCGCTGCACAAGTTCATCGTTTCCAAGACGGTAATTACCTACGAATTGCACATGACGCAAATGAAAAAAAGGCGATAGCAAGAATAATATAGCGGCTAATGCCACTCCTCCAGCAATCGCCGCTATGGTGAATATTTTTTTCTTACGTGGCGACATTACTTTGTAAATGTGGAAAGCCAAGCAACAAAACGCTCTTGGTGAAGCCCCGCCGCCCATTCTTTGTACACTAAATAGGTTTTGCCGTTAAAACGGAAGGACTCTTTCCAGTATTTGATTTTGCCGTTGGCTGTGCGTTGCTCTGTCAAATTGCCGCGAGTTTCGATTTCGCGCAGAATGGGGTTGCGTACTCCAAAGGTTGCCACAGAATATTCAGGCGTAGTCATTTTGCGAACTTCGCTTGTTGGCAATGCATCTGCGTTGGAAAGCTCTTCAAACCGCGCTTTTATCCACTTGCGGATTGAGCCTTCTACTATTATTTCGGGTGCTGGCGCGGGGACTGGCTCTGGCGTGGCTACTTGTTTTCTCCAACCAGTCTTGCGCCCACGTTTCGCGGGGATTTTGACTACTGGTGCTTCAATTACTGGTGCGGGTTCTTCAATTACTGGTTCGGGAGTTTTTGTTAATTCTACAACTGGCGTAGGCGCGGAAGTTGCTACAACAGCATTCGGAACAGCAACAGGCGGTTTTGGCGCAGGTGTAGGTTTTTTCACGGGTTCGGGCTGGGTAATGCTAAAGATAAACGATTCATCCTCTGGCACACTAAACACAGAATTGTAGATATTCCCCTCTGCCGAAGTAATTAGCAAACCTTTTACATCTTCCACCAAATTACCTTTAGCGTTTTCACGCGGCGACATTACCAAAATAGAATCGTTGATATAGTACAAACAATACGGGCTGCCCGTAAGAATAAAGCGCATAAACTCGCTTACTCGCTTAAATCCAAAGCGTGATGCTTTAAACCCTGGCAAGTAGTGATTTATATAATTTGTGAACACAGAAATTTCCAACCCTGGCATGGTTTTAGTATAATCCTCAAACACAGCCTCAACCATTTGCCGAACTACATGAATAGACCCAGAAGTATCACCCAAGTCGCGCCAAATTTTTATATTTGCATTAACAATTGCTTCGGAATATTTTGATTTCTGGAAAGTCGGGGGCAGTGTAGGTGGTGGTTGGGGAACAAGTTTGGGAGCAGCAACGCTTTGGATTGGCGCGGTGTATCTCATTTTCTTACGCGAAATAGTGGCACTAATGGACGAATCCATTTTCTGCAACGAGATAAAGTAATCGCAGGCATTTAGGAAAATATTGCTTGCAATCGTGTCAAAACTGCAACCTATCACGCGTTTACCGTTCTCATGCAATTTTTTCGCAAGAAATGCAAAAATGCCGTCACCAGAAGCTATTACATAGTTTTCTATTTCGGGTCGTCTGGAAAGTAAATCCATTGCGTCTATAATTAAACTTACGTCGGCGGCGTTTTTCATTTTGTCGTTGGGGTTTGTGTTGAAAATTTGAATAGTTTCAATTCCCACTTGCAGTACTGAACCTCGTAAATTACGAGCAATTGGTAATCCCCAGTCGGCATAAGCACGCTGAATAGACACGCCATGAACGCCTTCAACTTCCAGCACACGGCGGTAAATTTCATCTAAATGAAGGACGGTGTTTGTTTTTTCGCTAAAAAGCCCTAGTAAATTTTCAATATCGTAAAAAATTGCGGTGTTACAAATCATAAAAAACTCTCCCTGCATTGACACACTAACGGACATTTTCTTGTATTATAGCACGCGAACAAAAATTTTCAATTATTTTATTAAGCACGGCGGCTTGACAATCCGCATAAATTGGCGTATTGTCGAATTTACGATTTTATCCAACTAAAAGGAGAGCAAAAAGAATGGGAAAGAGAAGTATCATTTTACCGATTATAGTTTTTATAATTGGAGCGGTAGCAGTTGCAGGAATAGTATGGTTTGTGATGTCACGGAATGGAAGCGGCACAATTTTACCAGCCCAAGGTTATGTAAACGGAACAGAGCAACCAAGAGAGAATCAACCAACAGTTGATTTAACACAACATGAACTATCATTTGAATGGATTGTAGAACCACGATACGACCATGCACTTGGTTTCGTAAACGGAATCACACCAGTTTTAACAGGAAACGTGATGATAGACGGTTTATGGGGTTTTATGAATGCCGCCGGTGAAGAAATTGTACCACCACGTTACACGCAAGTAACGTTCTTTAACGAAGGTTTTGCAACGGTAAACGCAGGAGCAGAACGCACCGACTGGGGCGGGTTAATAGGTGGACAATGGGGCTTCGTAGATGAAACGGGGAGAGAAATTGTATCACCAAGATATGATTCTGTGTCCGATTTTCATGGAGGGATTTCAATAGTTAGAACTGGCGGCGTACTCAACGAGTGGGGCGGTTTTGACGGCGGTCAATGGGGTGTAGTGGACACAACAGGCCGCGAAGTAGTGCCACTTATTTATGACTCGATATGGCATTTCTCCGATGGTTTGGCGGCAATACAAACAGGCGGTAGACCAAATGAGCATGGGGCTATGATAGGTGGGCAATGGGGCTTTGTTGATAAGCAAGGCAATGTGGTAGTACCGCCTCAGTTTAGTCTTGTCAATTCATTTCACGGAGGTTTTGCGGCTGTAGCTGTGGGCGGCACTTTGGGGCAATGGGGTTATGAAGGAAGCTTGTGGGGCATTATAGACACCCAAGGCAACGTGGTAGTAACTCCACAATATCACGCAATTGGAAGCTTTATTGATGGCTTTGCTACTGTAATGGACAGCAACCACCTATGGGGCTTCATAGATACAACAGGCAGAGAGATTGTATCGCCACAATATAATTCCATTGGATTCTTTTCAGATGGGTTTGCGTTTGTGATTCGTGACGATAAATGGGGTTTTATTGATACAGCTGGTAATGAAGTAGTCCCTGCGATTTACTCAAACTTCGGCACTGCCCGCTATGGAATGGCAGAAATCCATTATGGCGGCGAATTTATCCCGTATCGTGGGCTTACAGGCGGTCGCTCTGGTATTGTGAATATCGCAACAGGTGAATATGTAATTCAACCAGAATATGATAGTGTTGCTATATTCGGCCCCAATTTGATTGGTGTAAGAGTAGGTGCCACAGTACATCCAGAGCATGGCCATTTAGTAGGCGGCTACTGGGGACTTAGAGACGCAACAGGTCGCGAGATTATAGCACCCGTATTTGACTCAATGTTTACAATGCATATGGGCAGTGGTGACGCTCCCAGCAATAATAACTTTGTTCAAGTAGTAAGAGGCAGCACAGTTGGCGAATGGGGCGAATTACGCGGCGGGCGCGTGGGCTTGCTAAACATGCAAGGTGAAGAAGTGCTACCCACAGACTTTGCGAACCTATGGCCCACAGGCAATGGCCTTGTGCAAGTAATGCGCGGCAGTGGAAATCTAAACGAATTTGGCGTAGATACACAAGGCAGATGGGGCGTTACTAGCGAAACAGGCGAAATGCTAATCAACCCATCATATGATATGGTAAGAGTGCTTTCGCCACAAATAGTAGCTGTCGGTGTAAATGCCCAAAGAGATGAATGGGGTAATGTAATGACCGCAACATGGGGGCTAAGAGATATTTTGGGCAGAGAAATTTCCCCACCACGTTTTGATGAAATTTCTGGATACTACAATGGCGCAATACTTCTTCAATATGGAGGACAATGGGGTATTGCCCGTATATCGTGATTGTGATACAATGTCGTGAAGGAGGTTTTGCGAATGAAACTCGTAATGTCTATAATTCACGACGAAGACGCTTTTCACATTATGGATCATTTAAGTGCAAAGGGTTTTAGTGTTACAAAGCTTGCCTCTACGGGGGGATTCTTGCGTGCGGGAAACACGACGTTAATATGCGGTGTAACCGAGGAACGCATTCCCGAATTGGTGGAAATTATCGAGAAAAAGTGTAAAAGCCGAAAGCAGATTACATCGGTGAACGCAATGAATGTGAACGCCAGTGAGAGTTTCGCGCCATACCCCGTGGAAGTAACAGTAGGCGGAGCAACAATTTTTGTACTAAATGTTGAAGAGTTTAGGAAGGTGTAACCAAATTGGATACTAATATGAAAGTTTCAGAAATGTTAGCGGCGCGATTTCAAGAAGCCAATGCGGTAGAAAAACGCCCTCCGCAAGAGGATTTCCGCTTTACGTTAAACCGCCTAAGCGACGAAGGCTTGGCAGACCGCCTTCAAGGGCTAATAGGCGAAATTGCAGTACAAGGTAAGCGCGTAGCACAGCACATGGACTTTGCAGAATTAAAGACATATCGCAGCCTAATAACCGACTTCATAAACGAAGTTGTAACTCACTCGCACGAGTTTAGCCGCGAGAACTTCCTAGACCGTCGGGGCCGTCACCATGTATACGGAATCGTGCGCCTAGTAAACCAAGACCTAGACGACCTAGCACAAGAGCTTCTAAGCAAAGAAAAAGACCGCCTAAAGATTTTGGACAAAATCGACGAAATCCACGGTCTACTTCTGGACATGATTGTGTGAGTGCGTATATATTTGAAGGGGAAGACACCGCCGCAGTGCGCAATCAAGCTTTAACCTTTGCGAAGAAGCTTAATTGCGTTACGGCGGCGGCGGCACAGCCGCTTTTCTCCGAGGACATGCATTCGATGGTACGGCTCGAAGCCAGATACGCCCCTGCAAGCGAACCCTGCAATCAATGCCTAAGTTGCCGCACTTTCGACAGCGGCAATCACCCCGATACAATTTTTGTAAAAGGCACAAAGCAAAGCGGAATAGGCGTGGACGATGTTCGCGAGCAAATTCTGCAACCAATGGCAATCAAACCATTCAAATATGAACACAAAGTTTTTATTGTGGACAACGCAGAAACCTTGACCCCAGCGGCACAGAATGCCTTGTTGAAAACCATTGAGGAGCCTGCGCCCTATGGTTTTTTTTTGTTTCTTGCGCCCAATACACATAGCTTTTTACCTACGGTGTTATCACGATGTTCAATAAAGAAAATACGCGGCACAAGTAAAGAAATAACCGCCGACTCCGAAATACAAACCCTAGCGGAAGAACTCATAACAAAATTAGCCACCGCCGATATTACAGAAGCCTTCGCGCTATACCGCAAAGTGGACGCGCTAACAAAAGACGCACTACAGGAATTACTTGACTTGCTGTATTTATCCATCGGAGAAAAAATTAGCATTTCCGCGGGATTTGGCGAACTACCGCCACAGTCGCTTTTCGCATCAATCGAAGCAATCACACGCACTAAGCATATTTTGGCGCAAAACGGCAATACTCAACTAGCCCTAGAATTGATGTTCTTAGCCATGAGCAGAAACGAGGAAATCCAGTGATTATAGTAGGGGTACGGTTCAAAGATGTAGGCAAGGTATATTATTTTGACCCAGACAAATTTAGCGCAGACGATTTACCCCAAGGTACGCCCGTAATAGTAGAAACAGGGCGCGGCGCGGAGTATGGAATTGTCGCGCTGGAAAAACGCGACGCGGATATTCGCGGAATAAGCCAGCCAATTCGCAAAGTTCTTCGTATAGCAACCCCTGAAGATACCACGCAAGAAATCGCCAATCGCAAGCGCGAAGAAGAAGCCAAAATCACATGCATGGAAAAAATAAAAGACCATAATCTTGAAATGCATCTAGTTGATGTAGAACTCACATTCGACCTAAGCAAAATTATATTTTTCTTCACGGCTGATGGGCGCGTAGATTTCCGTGAGTTGGTAAAAGACCTTGCCGCAACCTTCCGAATGCGCATTGAGTTGCGCCAAATAGGCGTTCGTGACGAAGCGAAAATGTTAAGCGGAATCGGCATTTGCGGGCGTGTATTATGTTGCGCGTCGTTTTTGGACGAGTTCCAGCCAGTGTCAATTAAATCTGCAAAAGACCAAGGTCTTAGCCTTAACCCCACAAAAATTTCGGGAATATGCGGCAAGTTAATGTGTTGCCTAAAATACGAAGAAGAAACCTACGCCCATTTAATACAGGGAATGCCAGGCGTAGGCGATTTAGTGCGCACGCCAGCAGGTGACGGTGACGTACTAAGCATAAATATTTTGCGCCAAACGGCAAAAGTTGCTGTTCGCGTAAAAAACCAAGACGACCCAGTAACCGACACCTATCACGTAACCGACATTAAAATCCTAGAACACCGCCCGCAATGCGAACGCGGTTGCACCTGTCCCAAATGCAGGGATAAATAACTTGACAAGGTAACACATTGTTGTATACTAATCTTACGATGAAGTCATAGGGGAGGGTGTTCATGGTTATAATGGTAGTGGATGATGTCCCTATAATGAGAAAGATTTTGGTAGATATTTTGGTAAAATATTGCGGAATGGAACACAGAAACATCTATGAAGCCGTGGACGGAGAAACCGCCGTAAGTGAATACGAGCGGCTTAGACCGAACATGGTTTTTTTAGATTTTCTAATGCCAAATTGGGACGGCAAGAAAACGGTTGAAGCAATTAAAAAAATTGACCCAGATGCATATATCGTGATGTATTCTGCGGCAACTGAAGAACGAATTGTGGACGATTGCGTAGAAGCTGGCGCAAGCGATTATATACTAAAACCTCCCGACCCAGTACGTGTACTGGTCGCGCTGGACAGGTACAAAGAGGGCAAAGAATGAAATTTAGGGAAATAAGCGTAACAAAAAAGTTGCTGATTGCATTCGCGATTGTAATTGTGATGTTTTTTACGGTTGCGATTTACTCTAACATAGTAATTCGTGATATGGATTATCTGTATCGTTATCGCATTTACAATATGGAAGCGCGGAACGTGCTTCTTTTGGAATTTCACCAAGAATTGACGGAGTTTAGACGGCTTTTAAAAGCGTCGTATTACAACCCCGTTTGGATAGAAACGGCGGGTGATACAACGCGCCGCATTTATGAAGACTATATTACCCAATCGCACGCACGTATGGAGCGATTGGCTTATTTATACATAACATCAGTATCGGGCGATAGCCTAGTTTACGAACGCCTTGAATGCCATAGCTGTGAAGATTTAGTTGCAGAGATGGAATATATTATGGCTTTTGTTGACGAGGTTTACAGAATTTTTCATGCAAATTTTTTTATAGGCGGGAACGATAGCCACGATAAGGGTAATGTTTTGGACTATACCCGCAATGTTGAAAATACTATAAGCAATTTGCGCGACATTGAAGGTCGTGCTGGTGAATCTGTTCAAGCGGAAATTGAACAGACTATTGCTTTAAATCAGACTATTACAATTATCACGCTTTTGTTTGCGCTAGTTGTTTCGCTTGCTATTGTTTGGATTACTGTGAAATCTTTCAAAAAATGGGCTAAGAATATTGAGGAATCCGCCGTTAAAAGCAATCAAGAGTTTTCTATTGCAGAGGCTAATTCTCAAGCAAAGAGCCGTTTTCTTGCGCGTATGAGCCATGAGATTCGCACGCCCGTTGCGGCGGTTATTGGCGTGTCGGAAATTCAATTGCAAAAAAACGACCTGCCTAAAGATGTTGAAGACGCGTTTAGTAGAATTTACACGTCTTCGGGCGTGTTAATTGGCATTTTGAACGACATTTTAGACCTTTCAAAAATTGAAGCTGGCAAAATGGATATTATTATGGCGGAGTACGATGTCGCTAGTTTTATTCAAGAGATTTTGCAGTTGCATGTTGTTTCGTTGGACAATAAGAAGTTTAAATTTGTTGTTCATGTTGATAAATCGCTTCCCGTTGCGTTAATTGGTGATGCTTTGCGCTTGAAGCAGGTGCTTACTAATATCATGAGCAATGCGTTTAAGTATACGGAACTTGGTATTGTTGAGTTTTCTATAAAACGCGCTCCGCATTCTGCTAACAATATGATTAATATGGAGGTAATCATTCGCGACACAGGACGCGGAATGACTCAAGAACAAGTTGAGACTTTGCTAAAAGAAGAATATACACGCTTCCACGACAGAGAACACCCCGAAGTTTACGGCACGGGCTTGGGAATGCCGATTGTTCTTAGCCTAATAGAACTAATGGGCGCGAGCATAGGCGTAGAAAGCCATATTAGGGCTGGAACGAAAGTAACAATACAAATTCCGCAACAAGTAGCGTCTCTTGATGAAATTGGCGCGACAACCGCCGAAAATTTATCAAAGCTAGAAACGGTTAGTCGAAAAACCGAGTTCAAGCCAAAAAGCCTTCCGCACGGGAAAGTGCTGGTGGTTGACGATGTTGAAACGAATCTTTTTGTGGCAAAAGGTTTGCTTGGTCTTTACGACCTTCAAATAGAAACATGCACAAACGCAATGGACGCTATAAGCAAGGTAAAATGCGGCGAAACTTTTGATATTATCTTTATGGATTACATGATGCCCTCGCTTAATGGCATGGAGGCCGCGAAGATTCTGCGTGGGGTGGGATATAAACTTCCGCTTGTCGCACTTACGGCAAACGCGCTTGTTGGGCAGGCTGAGGAGTTTCTCAGCAATGGTTTTGATGATTTTATTGCAAAACCGATTCAAACAAGAAATTTGCATCACATTGTTATGAATTACGTTGGGAAGACAGAAGCCGATAGCGCACGGGTTTTAGGTGGTGTAAGCGTTGAACCTGTTAAAACTACTAAGTTTTTCGCGTCTGAGCTTCCCGAACCTGATAGCGATATTAATAGCTATTACAATTCTCCCGAAGTAATAAATATGGTACGCGACGAGTTTAAAAACACGCAAAAAGATACCGTTTTGGAAATCAAGGCGGCATTGGCGGAAAACGACAACATAACTGCACGAAGGCTTTCCCATACAATCAAGGGAATGGCGCATATGATGAAAGAAGAAAAACTTTCAAAGACTGCCCAAGCAATAGAATCCACAATATACAAGGGCGGCGAACCCACGGAAGAACAAATTTTGGCACTAGAAAACGAAATGGAAAAAGTGCTGGCAAAGGAATAAGTGTGAAAGATTCGGAGAAAGGAACGCGGGCGACCAACTTTCAGTAGGAATTTGTGTACTCAGCGAATGGCAAAAAATATGAAAATAATGGTAGTTGACGATGATAAACATATTGCGGAATTAATCTCGTTGTACTTGCGCAAGGAAGGTTACGAAACTAAGGAAGTATATAATGGGCGCGTAGCGGTGGAAACATTTCCATCGTATGCGCCATTTTTGGTGC
>Ga0123355_10015984_pt1 | contig 11808 bp, 7 predicted proteins | sample TergutEmb28metaG_3_FD_89872 | JGI IMG/M metagenome (GOLD analysis project Ga0123355, IMG submission 89872) | Embiratermes neotenicus P1 segment gut microbial communities from Petit-Saut dam, French Guiana - Emb289 P1 | ecosystem: Host-associated > Arthropoda: Insects > Digestive system > Gut ...
CCGGCGGCTGGGGCGGCAACCCGCCGGGCGGCCGGGACGCCAGGTACTTCGTGCTCACCCACTCCGCTCCCCCGGAATGGGAGCGGCCGGACTCTCCGTTTACCTTCGTCACTGACGGCATCGACAGCGCCCTGGTGCAGGCCCGGGCGGTCGCCGGGGACAAGGACGTCGGGATCGGCGGCGGCGCCAACGTCATCCAGCAGTACCTGGCCGCGGGGCTCGTCGACGAACTTCGCCTGCACGTGGCACCGGTGCTGCTGGGCGCGGGCAAGCCGCTGTTCGACCACCTCGGCAACCAGACGATCGAACTCGAACCGCCCCGCGTGGTCGAGTCGCCGTACGCGACCCACCTGTTCTACACGGTCCGCCGCTGAGGTTTCCGAACACGCCGTACGGGTGGCAGGACCCAAGCAGGCCGCCTGGCCGATCGTTTCAGGCGCGAAAGGCGACGGCCCGCCGGATGTCCGGCGGGCCGTCGTGTTGAGATGCTTTTCAGTTGTTGCCGCAGGCTTCAGGAAGGATCGGTGCTCGGGAGGTAGGCACCGGGTACCTGCGATGGTGCGTAGATCTTCGGGTCACCCGGGTAGGGCACCTTCCAATCGTGAGCCTGGTACCACGTGTAGCGGTTCATCTGCTCCGGGTTGGCATAGTCGGGGACCGCACCGTCGCCCATGGTGTGCTGCGACTTCAGCCACGTCGCCCACTGCGCGGCGATCGACTTCATGTTCGCCGGCACCGCTGTCTTCTGGGCCTCGGCCTTGTCCAGCGCCGTCGCCGCTGCGCCGGTGAGGCCCAGGGTGTCCAGACCGCAGGCCGGCGCGGTGGCGATGCCCTCGGTAAGCGGGATCTGGTTCGGCACCGCGTTGAACGGCGTGTAGTTGGGCTTGGTGGTGAAGGCGTCATACATCGGGGTGGCCGCAGCGACCTTCTCGTTCAGCGGCTGGGCACCGAGGATCTGCTCGATGGTCCGGACGACCGAGAGCTGGGAGTAGTAGGTGTTGATCACCTTGCCGTGCTGGGCCCAGGGGCTGATGACCTGAACCGGCGCGCGGTGGCCGTCGACGTGGTCGGCGCCGTCCTGGCTGTCGTCCTCGACGACGAAGATGACGGAGTTCTTCCAGTACTTGCTGTGCGAGATCGTGTCGACGATCTCGCCGGTGGCGAGATCGTTGTCGGCCACCCCGGCTTCGGCGTCGGCCGGCCCGCCGGTGTGGTCGCTGGAAAGCCAGATCATGTTGAAGTTGGCGGGACCGTTCTGCTGGAAGTCCTGCTTCCAGATCTCGTAGCGGTAGATGTCCGGGATCGAGAGGTCGAACGGCGGGGACAGCGGGTCGGCGATCGCGTTCAGCGACGGGATCGACGAGCCGTAGTCGCCCTTCAGGCCCGCGGCGGTTAGCTGGGCCGGGTTGCCGCCGGCCATGACGCTCTTGGTCGCGCAGTAGTACTGCTGCCAGGTACCGGACGGCTTGCCCTCCATGTACTCGAACTCGCCGTAGTTCCTGGCCGTCGCCCCGGCGGATTCGACGGCGGTCCACAGGAAGCCGGAGCGCTGGTGACCCAGCACGTCCTCCTCGGTGTCGTAGCTGCGCTGGTACTCGCCCGCTTGCGACTCGCTGTACTCGGGGTCGTCGCCCTGCATCATCCAGTTGTGGCCCTCAGCAGAGTTGGTACCGATGTCGTACACGTTGTCGTAGTCACCGAACTGCTTGGCCAGCGCGTGCTGGTTCGGCGTGGCCGTCTCCCCGAACTGCGTGAGCGACGGGTCGCCGTTGCCCTCACCCAGGTCGCCGAGCACCTGGTCGTAGGTCCGGTTCTCCTTCACGATCAAGAAGACGTGCTTGATCACCGACGGGTCACCGATGCGCGTCGGGACTGGGACTGCCGCCGTCTTCTTGCCCGTGGCCTCCAGGACGGAGTTCTTGGTCCAGCCGTTCTGCGCGAAGACCATGGGGGTGTACTTGCCGGCGATGACCTGGTCGCTCGGCAGGGTGAACCGCGTCAGGGATGCCGTGGTGCTGTGGGTGTCGTGACCGCTCACGGGGACGGTTCCCTGTCCCTTGTAGGTCGTGATGGCGGGGCCGCGCGCGTCGATGCCGCGGGTGTTGGTGACGACGACCTGGCCGCCGACGGTCGCCACGTCGGCCGGGTAGTAGTCCGTCGGCAGCAGGCCGATGTAGCTGACCGGCTCCTGCGGCGTGCCGTTGTACTGGTAGACCGCGACGGCGTTCGCCCTGCCCAAAGAGACGAGCAGGTGGCCGTCGCTGGTCATGGCGATGCTGTCGGGCTCGTACCCGACCGAGGACTCCGGCCACGGCTTGGTCTCGATCGTCTGCACGACCTGATCTGTCTTCGTGTTGATGACCGAGAGGGTGTCACTGTTCGTGTTGGCGACGAACAGCGCGTTGTTCTTGACGTACATCGCGGTCGGGTGCAGGCCGACAGCGACCTCTCCGACCGCTGCGGAGGGATTCGCGGTGTCGATGACGCTGACCTCCCCGGTCGACGACGTGCCCAGGTACCCGTTGGCGGGCACCTGAGTGCCATAGGAGTCCATGGTCGTGTCGCCGGGCTTGGCTTGGCGGCCGCCCTCGTCGCTCACGTAGAGCTTGCTGCCCACGAAGGCGAGCCCCCGCGGGGCGATGCCGACGTTCCACGTGTGCTCGACCGCACCGGTGCTGGGGTCGATCGCCACGACGGTGTTCTGCCCGTTGAGCGCGGCGTACAGAGTGGACCCATCGGGCGAGTACACGGTCTGGCCCACCAGTGCGGAGTTAGGCACCACAGCCCGGTTGTTGCCCGAAAGGTGGGTGCCCACCGTCGGGAGCGGGAAGCGGGTCGGCGTGCCAAGGGTGCCGTCGGGATTGACCGGGAACCGGGTCAGGGCGTCCTGCTCCGGAAGCCAGAGGAACTTGCCGTCCGGCGAGTACGTCGGGCCCATCTGTCCGACCGTGCCGTCGGACAGGGTCTGGTTGACCCCGGATGCGGTGCCGACCGTCCAGATGAGCTTGTAGGTCGACAGGTCGAAGATCTGCAGGACTACCGACTTGTCGGTGCTGGTCGCGGCAAGGAATCGCCCGTCCGGGCTGACCGTCGAGCCCATGAACTTGCCGAATTGGGTGAGCAGGCGGTCACCGATCGGGTTGATGATCTGGTCGTCGGAGACCTGGATCCCATTGGGGTACTGCGTGCCAACCTGGTTGTCGCCGAACACCACCGTCGAGGCGAAGGCCATTCCCCCGCTGACGGCGAGGAGGGCTGCTGAGCAAGCTATGACGATGCGGAGCCGGCGTCCGGCCAGTTTCGGGAGCCCGAAACGGACTCTCGAGACTTGCCGACGTTGTCGCGTGACTTGCATACCTATCCCTTCGATGTGGGAGCCAGCAGATCGACCAGGCCGTCGAACTGCCATAGGGGGTTCGGCGCGTCACCGTAGGGGGCGTGCAGCACGAAGTAGCCGTTCACTTCGTTCGGCCCGTCGCCGTCGGCGATGTACCGACCGTTCGCGTTGACGTCAAGCTGGTAAATGGCGGCCCCGGTGGCCGCGCCGGCGCCTGGCAGCGTCCAGTAGACGGTGCAGCGCCAGTCGTTTCCTGGCCCGTTCTGGGCGACCAGGTCGGACCCCTTAGTGCACTGCGCCGTGGTCCGCAGTTGCGCGGCGGTGACGCGCTGGTGGTACAGCTCCTGGCTCTGCAGTACGTACAGGTATCCGAAGGACGTGGCGAGCGACCGCTGCAGCTTGCCGGCGTCGATCCCGGAGCCGGTGGCTCCGGTCGCAGCGGCCACCACCCCGGCCGAAAGCGCCCACACCGCGACCAGCGGCAGGATGCCCAGGGTGATCGCGCGCCGCACCGAGCCATCGTTCGCCAGGCTGGTGAAGTCGCGTCGTATGAAGATCAGGTACGCCAGCGCCGTCGCGGTGGCGGCCCACGCCAGGCTGGCGGCGATTCCTGCGATCAGCGGGCCGAGCTGCGGCGGGCTGGTGAACAGTCCGTTCCAGGACAGGAACGCGAAGCTGGGCAGGGTCACCCGGACGGCGGCCGGCATCGGCAGCACCTGGGACGCCAACTGCATCCCCAGCCCGCCGAAGGCCGGCAGCAGCAAGCCGATCGGGGACCGCCCGAAGATGACGGACGCGAGCAGCCCGATCGCGGCGAAGGCCAGTATCGGGCCGAGTACGCAGAGCCAGGCGAGAAGAAGCTTACCGGCGGCGTCGGCCGGCGAAAGCGGGTGGCCGTCGAGACCGGTCAACGGCCGGCTGCCAACCACCAGCCCGCCGACTATGCCGGAGATCGCCAGCCCGGGGATGCACATCAGGAGGACGCTGAGGCTCGCCAGTGCCTTGGCGATGAAGATCCGCCGCGGCGAGCGCACCGCCACCAGCAGGTGGCGCCAGGTGCCGAGCCGGTCCTCGGAAGAGAACACGTCGCCGGCGACTACCGCGGTGAGCAGCGGGAAGAACCAGCTGCCCGCGAAGGTGAGCACCACCAGCGCCCCGGCCCAGCCCGTGGCGTGCATCTCGCGGCCGAACAGGGTGTCAGACGGAAGCGTGCTCTGTCCGCTCACGACGACGACCGTGACCGCCGGCCCGATCCAGCACAAAGCGATCAGGACGCGGACTCGCCACTGCGCCAGCTGCTTGACCAGCTCGAAGCGGTATCCGCGCGCCACCGAAACGGTGCGGGGCGCCAGCACTTCGCGGGGGGCGGTCGTCGCGGTCACGGTCATCGGCTGGACTCCTGCTCATGCTGCTGAGTGAGGGCGAGGAACGCAGTCTCAAGCGGCGAGACGACAGGCGACAGCTCGCGCAGCGCGATTCCCGCGTGAACAAGCCGCGGCACCAGTTCATCGAGGTCAGGCACCAGCGCACGGACGACGAGCACCTCGCGGTCCGGCCGCCCTGCGGCGTTGTCGATCACCCTGATCCCGTCCGTGGCAGCGGCCACCTGACGGGCTGCTTCGATGTCGGAGGTCACCAGCCGGTACTCGAGTTCACTATTCCGGTCGGCAAGCTTGTCCAGCGGCCCCGAGAAGACAACCCGTCCGATCGCGAGAATGGTGACGTCCGAGCACATTGCCTCAAGGTCGTCCATCCGGTGGCTTGAGAGCACCACAGCGGTCCCGGCTGCCGCGAGCCGGGCCAGGGTGTCATGCACGTGCCTCTTGCCCGCCGGGTCGAGCCCGTTGGCAGGCTCGTCCAGCACGAGCAGCCGCGGCATGGTGACCAGCGCGGCGGCGAGGCCGAGCCGCTGGCGCATTCCGAGCGAGAAGCCGCGTGCTTTGTCGTCGGCCACGTCGGTGAGCCCGACCTGGTCAAGGATGTCATCAATGTCCGCCGTCGGAGCACCGGGTGCGCGGAGAGCGGCCAGCGCGGCGAGGTTCTTCCGGGCCGTCAGCGCGGGGTACAGGCCGGGGCCGTCGACGAAGCCCGCGACACCGTCGGGCGCCGCGAGCGCCCGCCCGACCGGTGATCCCAGGACCTCGAGGCTGCCACGGTCGGCGACGGTCAGGCCCAGCAGAAGGCCAAGCAGCGTCGTCTTCCCCGCGCCGTTCGGCCCGACGATCCCGTGGATCTGCCCGGGTGCGACATCCAGGTCAACGTCGTTGAGGGCGACAACGTCACCGAAGTACTTCGTGAGCCCGCGAGCCCGCACTGCGCAGGGACTATTCGTAACTCCTGTAGGGGGCACACAGCAAACGTTCAGGAGACACCTGACTTGTCCGTGGATGGTCATTTAAGTTCCGGTAAATGTTGAGTTATTTCGGAATGACCGCCGGAGGTTTCAGTCCTGGTGTCCGGTAACACCGTTTTCCAACTGGACGCACCGATGAGCTCGTGCGGGTCTTGTGGAACCTCCGGCGTATGCTGCGATTCGCCTCGAACACGCCGTCAAGATCGCGGAAGGTGCCATGACCCAAGCACGTGACCTGGCCGACCGTTTTCACGAGCGGTGGCTGCGGACCCATCCGTTCTCCGCGACTATGTACGGCATCCCCGGGTACGACGACCTGCTCCCGGACGACAGCGAGGCGGGCCAGCAGGCCTGGCGCGCCGAAGCAGAGGGGTTCCTCCGGCAGGCCGGGGAGATCGGCCGCGAGGAGCTCACGCCGGCTGACGTCATCACGCTCGACTGCACGGCACAGGCGGTCGCTCAGGAGGTAGCGGCCACCGACCTGGCGGCTGATGAGCACACCGTCACCCCCATGCACTACGGAGGGCCGGCCCTGCTGCTAGCGGTGGCGGCCCGGACGGTGCTCGTGGACGAGGCAGCGGCGGAGGCCTACCTCACCCGGCTGCGGGGCAGCGGCGGGTGGCTGGATCAGGTCACCGAGCGGCTGCGCGCGGGCGCGCGCAAGGGCCGGCTGCCGGTTGCCCCGCTCGCCGAGCAGGCCATCAGCTGGGCCGAGGCGCTGCTGGCCAGCCCGGAAACCAGCCCTGTTCTTTCTCCCCGGCCGCCGGAGGGGTGGGCCGACGCCGCGACATGGGACGCGGATCGCCGGGCCGCGGTAACCGACGTCGTGTACCCGGCGCTTGCCCGGTGGGCGGACACGGTGCGCGAGCTGCTGCCCGAGGCGCGGCCCGCCGACCAGGCCGGCCTGCGCTGGCTGCCCGGCGGGGCGGCCGACTACGCGCGGGCCGTCCAGATCTACACCACCTTGCCGTTGTCGGCCGATGATCTGCACCAGACCGGTCTCGAACACGTGGCAGCGCTTGAGGAACGCGCTGTTCAGCTTGGCGCCGCACTGGGACTGCGCGACCTGGACGAGGTCATGGCCGCCATCAGGGACTCAGCCGGGAAAATCGCGCCGGAGGAGGCGGTCCGCCTGGCGCTGGCCGCGGTGCGGCGGGCCGAGGAGCGGGCGCCGGAGTTCTTCCCCGCTCCCCTGCCGCCGCCGTGCGAGGTGACGCCCATGCCGGATGTGGTGGCGCTGGCGGGCGCCGCGCCGCATTACACGCCGCCCCGGCTGGACGGCGGACGGCCCGGGACGTTCTGGTTCAACACCCGCAGGCCGACGGCGGGGACCGGCTGGGACATCGATGTCGTTGCCTTCCACGAGGCGGTGCCTGGCCATCACCTGCAGCTGTCTCGCCTGCAACTGCTCAGCGACTTGCCCGCGCTACAGCGTCAGCGCAGCCTGCCGGTGTTCTCAGAGGGATGGGGCCTGTACGCCGAGCAGCTCGCCGAGGAGACCGGGCTGTACGCCGACGAGCGCGGCCTGCTCGGCGCGATCAGCACCGCCCTGATGCGCGCCATCCGGCTCGTGGTGGACACAGGCCTGCACGCGTTCGGCTGGAGCCGGGAACGGGCCGTACAGTACGCGGTCGACCACGTCCCGCTTCCCCCGGAGTTCATGGCGGCCGAGATCGACCGGTACATCGTGATGCCCGGGCAGGCACTGGCCTACCTCACCGGGAAGCTGGAGATCGAACGCCTCCGGGCCGACGCCCGGCGGCGTCTCGGGCCCGCGTTCTCGCTGCCCGGCTTCCACGCCGCCGTCCTGGACCATGGCTCGCTGCCGATGCCGACGCTGGCCCGAAGCATCGAAGGCTGGCTGGACCGCCAGACCGCGAGCCCGGTCGACGGCCGTCACTGAGAGACGCGTGCCTCCGCTCCCGGCGCGGTCTCCCACCGCTGACCGTAGGCGACGAGAGGCTGCAGCGCGGCGAGCAGATCCCGCCCGCGTGCGGTGAGCCGGTAGCGAACCGAAACCGGTGTGGTCGGTTCGACGATCCGGTCGATGAGGCCGATCTGCTCGAGTTCTTTCAGGCGCGCCGCGAGCATGCGGTCCGACAGCCCGTCGATGCGGGTGAGGATCTCGGTGAACCGGTTAGCGCCGCGGGCCAAGGCGAGGAGGATGCCGCCGTTCCAGCGGCGGCCGACACGCTCGACGATGTCGGACGTACGGCGGCATTCTTCGTCGTTGATCAGCTCCCAGCCGTGGGAGCGGTCCCGTTCTATAGCCACTTACCCATAGTAAGTGACTTACGCTCGTTTGAATACCTGGGCCGTGATGCTGAATGCTGTATTCATGCCTGACTACGGACACCCGCTGCGTTTCGGATCTTTCATTACCCCGGTGAACTCGCCGGCGTCCCAGCCCGTACAGCTCGCGGTGCTGAGCGAAGAGCTCGGGCTGGACCTGGTGACCTTCCAGGATCACCCCTACCAGCCGTCGTTCCTGGACACGTGGACGTTGCTGTCATGGGCGGGGGCGCGGACCGAGCGGGTGCAGTTGTCCGGCAATGTGCTCAACCTGCCGTTGCGCCAGCCAGCGGTCCTGGCACGCTCGCTGGCGAGCCTGGACCTGCTGTCGGGAGGCCGGGTAAGCCTGGGGATAGGCGCGGGCGGGTTCTGGGATGCGATCGGGGCGATGGGCGGACGGCGTCTTGACCCCGGGCAGGCGGTGGCCGCCCTGGATGAGGCGATCGACGTGTTCCGCGGCATCTGGGACGCGGCGGAGCGCCGCCCGTTGCGCATCGAAGGCGACTACTATCGCGTGGTCGGCGCGAAGCGCGGTCCCGCGCCAGCGCACGAGATCCCGATCTGGATCGGCGCGTACAAGCCGCGCATGCTGGGGCTTGTCGGCCGCAAGGCCGACGGGTGGCTGCCGTCGCTCTCGTACCTCAAGCCCGGGGACCTGGGGCGCGGCAACCGCCTCATCGACCAGGCCGCAGAAGCCGCCGGCCGCGATCCGCGGGAGATCACGCGGCTGCTGAACGTTACCTCCCAGCAGAGCGCCGACGATCTGACCCGCATGGCGCTTGAGGACGGCATCAGCACCTTCATCGTGACGGGTGACGACCCGCAGCGGCTGCGGCATTTCGCCACCGAGATCGTGCCAGCAGTGCGCGAGCAGGTCGACCGGGCTCGCGCCCAGCGCGGCACCCAGACCCTCGGTCGGGTGCGGAACTCGATCGCCCTGGCAAAACGCCGGCCGGGCGTCGATTACGACGGGCTCCCGGCGTCTCTGACTTCCCGCGCGGTCGAGCCCGGCGATGCCGGCTACGCCCGCTATACCTCCAGCTACCTGCGCGGCGGGGCACCGGGGCTCGTGCTGCGCCCGCGCACGGTCGACGAGGTGCGGGACGCGGTCGCCGTCGCGGGCAGGCACCGGAACGTCCCGCTCGGGATCTTCAGCGCCGGGCACGGCCTGTCCGGCAGGTCTCTCAACGACGGCGGGCTCGTCATCGACGTCGGCACGCTGGACGCCGTCGAGGTACTCGACGCCTCGGCGGGCTTGGTGCGCGTCGGCCCGGGCGCGCGGTGGGTCGATGTGGCTCGCACCCTGGCCCCGCACGGGCTGGCCATCACCAGCGGCGACTACGGCGGCGTGGGGGTCGGCGGTCTGGCCACCGCAGGTGGCATCGGCTGGCTCGCCCGCGAGCACGGCCTGACCATCGACCACCTGCTCGGCGTCGATGTGGTGCTGGCCGACGGCACAGTGGCCCGCGCCAGCGCGGAGGAGAACCCGGAGCTGTTCTGGGCCATGCGCGGAGCGGGCGCCAACTTCGGCGTCGCCGTCTCCTTCGAGTTCGAGGCCGCCCGGGTGGGGCAGGTCGCGTTCGCCCAGCTCGTCTTCGACGCCACCGACACGGCCCGCTTCCTCAGCGGCTGGGGAGCCGCGCTCGAGGCAGCCGACCGCACCGTCAGCGGTGAGGTCATCCTCGGCGGCCGTCAGGGAGGCCGGCGGTACGCCCAGGCGATGCTCGTCGTCGACTCCGATGACCCGGACACCATCATCAAGCGGTTGCAGCCCATCGCCGACATCGCCCCGGTGCTTGACCAGTCGGTTGCGCTGGCCGGCTATGACCAGATCATGCAGCTGATGGTCAGCGAGGCCGCGCAGCAGGGACAGGGCGAGCCGCACTCGCACTCCGGACTGATCCGCCACCTCACGCCGGGATTCGCGGCGGACGCCGCCGCGCTGCTCGAGGCGGGCGCCTCCTACTTCTTCCAGATCCGCGCCGTGGGCGGTGCGGTGTCCGACGTACCCGCCGAAGCGACTGCGTACGGGTGGCGGGAGGCGAACTTCTCCGTCGCGGCCTTCGGCACGCGGTTGTCGGGACTCGATTCCTGGTGGGAGACGCTCATCCCGCACATGGAGGGCATGTACCTGAGCTTCGAATCCGCGACGGGCCCGGAGGTGCTCGCCCGCGCGTTCCCGCGCGAGCACCTGATCCGGCTCCGGGCACTCAAACGGCGTTACGACCCCACCGGGCTGTTCCGCGACAACTTCTTCATCGACCCGGGCGCGGAAGCAGCGGCTTAAGGGAGCCGCGCGGTAAATGAGGTGACAGGCAGCCGCGGCACCGGTTCGATCGCGGTATGCACGAGTCGGAGCTGCTTGCCGCGGCCGTAGCCAACAACGCGTCCTGGTGCGATGCCGTGTGCGGGTCGCACGGATACCCGGGAACGTTCAGTTCCGGCCTGTGGACCAGCGCGCGGCACCTGCGGTTCTACCCGAACGCGATCACCTTGCGCTCGGACGTGACCGCATCCCAGGTGCTGGCGGCTGCGGTCCCGTCGCAGCCGTTTGCCGTCAAGGACAGCTTCGCCCGGCTCGATCTGGTGCCGGCGGGATTCCGGCTGCTAGCCGAAGCCAGCTGGATCGTCCGCGATGGCGGCCCGGACGAGCCACCGGACCGCCGCTTGTCCTGGGACAGGGTCGCCAGCCCCGGCGAACTGACCGACTGGGAGACGGCATGGGCCGGTGGTGACAGCGCAGCGGACCGCGTGTTCCGGCCAGGTCTGCTGTCCGACCCGCGGTGCGCCGTCCTGGCCTGCCACCAGGAGGATTCGATCATCGCCGGCGCCATCGTCTACTCGGCTGACGGCGCGGCCGGAATCTCCAACGTGTTCAGCGCCGGCCTCCCCCTCGACCGGCTCTGGCGCAGCATCGGCCCAGCGGTGGGCGCACTGCAGCCCCGTCTGCCAGTCGTCGGCTACGAAGAGGGCACCAGCCTGCAGGCGGCGCTCCAGGCTGGCTTCTCCGTCCCGGGCAGGCTCCGCATCTGGACTCGAGATTTGCAAGGTTCGACGTGAAGTGTCACCTGCGGGGCGCTCAGCAGCCTGTCGGCCTCCCGCCTGACCGCTCCCGAAAGGCCTGCCGTAGGCCGAGACTTAGGCCCGCTCGCCGGACGGGCCAAGTGTGCACGTCCCTTGCCCGGGACCTGATCCGGCGTCGTTTCGGATTCCTCCGGGGCGCTGACCAACTTACAACCGAAAGCTGTGGATCATGTTCTGAATAATCGGAGTGACAACAACCATGGCAACCGGTATCGCAAACGGCATAATAATCCGTCCGCCAAGACGTTTCTCTTCGCGAGCACGCTGTGCGTCCCTAACTGTAAGTTCGTACTCTCTATCGAGCCAGGCTGCACATTCTTTGATATATTTATCCCTCCTTCTACCCCCTTGCAGGCGGTCAAATATATTTCCTTGCAAGCGGTCAATTTCAGCATGCATAATTGTGATGCTGGCAATGAGATCCTGCAGCCAAAACAAGTGCCGCCAGCGGAAGTCCCGGCTCTCCACTTGATCAAAGTACTTCGCCGCGTCCTGAATGAATGATGCCACGCGCTTGACGACAATAGTTTCTCCGTAAGCCCCGATTTTCAATGCATACCGCAGCATCCGGGGCGATTCGTTAAGTTCTTCCAGTCGATCGGCGTAAGTCTTCAGTCGCGAGATCTCCATATGGTTCCCGAGAACCTGAATTTCTGTCACCCGGTCCCTCCAGGCACTCGATGTGGTCCACAAAAGGCCGTGCGAAGCGATTTTCTTATAATCCGCTTCTACGAGCGCCTCA
>Ga0123355_10015985_pt1 | contig 11808 bp, 6 predicted proteins | sample TergutEmb28metaG_3_FD_89872 | JGI IMG/M metagenome (GOLD analysis project Ga0123355, IMG submission 89872) | Embiratermes neotenicus P1 segment gut microbial communities from Petit-Saut dam, French Guiana - Emb289 P1 | ecosystem: Host-associated > Arthropoda: Insects > Digestive system > Gut ...
CGCCGCGCCTTTCCTCTTCCCCCCCCAACCACCACCCCCCCCCCCCCCCCCCTGTAATTCGCTTTATCGCACAAGGATCATAAAAGCACCGGCAGTTCAGATAAGTCCAACGTTTCTCTTTTCTCGGACTACGATCGTGAAGTCTCTTCCATGAACTTGAGAATTTTGGCCAGGCTTCGGATAGTTTGACCCATTCTGTTCCGTGCTCCGACCCTGCCACCATGAACCACGGGCTGGGCGCAGTACTGCATATGTGAATTGCAACAGCCGTAGCTTGGCAGCGTGCGGGCGAACTGCCAGAGTACCCCAGGCTCGGCTTTTTCCGGATACCACGCGGACTTTCACGAAGGCTGTCACCAGAGTGCATATCAGTCACAAATAGAACTGTAGCTGGCGCCAACCAAACTAAATTGCATTTGTCGTGGATGACCGAGATGTTGATTATTTTGGTTAAAGCGCGCAGGTGCTTGTACAGTTGACATGGATTATACGAACAGCTTGGTCAAATTTGGAAGGCGATAGCCGGAAAAATTCGTGCAGAAGGTAAGGAACAAGCCGCACAATATTTTGTTCACCATACAAAAGCTTACTGATCTCATGGGAAAAGCTCGCTCTTTTTGCGGAAAGGCATCGCGTAGGATGGAGTCCGCTAGTGGCAAGGAGCCAAATGAGGTTTCGAGGAGCAGATGTGGTTTATGGTGATTAAAATAAGGCATCTGTGTAATTTAATGAACTCGAATTCCTGCCAGCGGATTGTCATGGAATTTGATATTGAAGACAAAAGTAGACATTTCACACGAAGACCACGTACATTCTTTTCTTTGCCCTTCTCGACCATAACTTGTTAAATAGTTTTCGAAGGTGGGGACGAAACGTATTGTCTCCATGTTAAGGGTCTGCTTGAACTTAAACACGAAGGCAATGCGCAATGGATTAACAATTCGGATTTTGCCGGCTGCCACGCGGACTTCTACGAAGAATACAGCAGGGCCACAGCCGGTATGTGGGGATTATCGTGGCGCGTCAGGTCGGGGCAAGGCAGGGGCACAACGCTATGTGTGAATTAGACTTTATAGTTGCATGATTTTTTTTTAATAATGAACAAATCATTTCAAATAACTGAAGGGTGTGCGCCTATTTTGAGCCAGACCGGCTGCCACTGTATGGTAATGAAGCGTGCGCTAATTTTTGTTGAGAGACCACTTTTCATGCATAATGAAGAAACGTGACAGTCTTATTTTCATGGTTTGCTGACAATATGAGAAGCATCAGGCATTCTTTTTGTCTCCATTTCTTTTACGTTTTCACGTTTCCTCCCATCTGCCCTCAAATGCAATGCTTTGCTTTCGATTACTTTCAGTTTTATTTTTGCATTTTGTAACGTCGACATTGTTAGTCATGCAGGTGTTCTCTAATGTTTTCACCACAGGTAATAGTATCCGACATCATGTCATGGGTGGGATGGACCTTGGGCTTTATTTTATCTTGAGGGAAGGGGAACAACAACAGTGTGTGTTTGCTGCTGGGTGTGAGTGGTGGTGATTTACTTCCCGTGTTAGAGTTAGCGAAAGTTTGTTAATGTCAGTAACTGTAACGATTGTGTCTGTTGCAGTGGGTACGATGAACAAGACACAGTTGCCCGACCCGAGCGTGGAAGAAGACAGCGGTCTGGTGGCAGGCATTGTCATTGCAGTGGTCACTGTCGTGCTGATCTTGGCAGCCCTGGTGAGTGAATAGGTTTTAAGTCGAAATTAGGAGGGAGTGGGTACGTCAAAACACAACTGTCTTTGTATCCTATTTATTCGGCTGACGATATGTTTTGGTCACCGTGGGCCATCTTCAGGTCACAAAAATAATGAGGAAAAAATGTACAGTACAATAACATTAGTTGTTATGCTAATTCTGAGCTTTCAACGAGATCTCGTTTTTTAGCAGTTATTTATATTGAAACTAATAATATATTCGTCAGGTAAAGTGGATAGAGCATAAAGTATATATACATGTTGTAAGTGAGGTCTTGTGAGTAAAGTGCCTTCACTCCAGCTCATCCGCAACATAGCTGCACATGTGCCAACAAACTCCACGACCTGACAGACTAAGGATACTCAATCTAAAAGGATATTTCCACAATCATACACACAGCCAGCCTGAAATGTCCATGTAGCCGTTACGGATGTACCGACACCACGAACATGCTCGGGATACCCCAAGCTTTCCACTGAGCACTACTATCTCCACTTGGTTTTTTCACAGCAATCGAAATGTACAACATACATATGTACTTTAAACTCAAGGCACTTTACTCGTAAGACCTCACTTACAACATGCATATATACTTCATGCTCTATCCACTTTACCTGACGAGTATATTATTAGTTTCAATATAGATAACCGCTAGACAAAGAGATCTCGTTGAAAGCTCAGAATTAGCACAACAACTAATGTTATTATACTGTACATTTTCTCCTCATTATTTTTGTGTGACCTGAAGATGGCCCACAGTGGCCGAAACATGTCATCAGCCTAATAAATAGGATACAAAGACAATTGTGTTTTGACGTACTCACTCCCTCCTAATTTACATAAAACACAATGGGGATGATGCATCTAAGGATTTAAGTCAAAATTTGGTATGAATTTCTGACCACAAAAGGCCATCCCAGACTCACAGTAGTTATGTTGTACAGTGGATAATAAAAATATGATGGCTGCACAATCTTACGAGGTGAGAATAATGTAATGTAAAATTATGAATGGTAATAGAGCTTCAAATTAATTTGTTGCATAGAGTGGGATATGACTCCCAAAAACTAAAATCTTCATCAGCAACACTGAAAATTTAAGATCGATGTGAAATCTGTATGTAGTTTACAGTCATGGCGACAAGGAGAACCACTGGAGTTAATCACTTACAGTGTGGTATTCAGACATCATAAACATATCTTCAAGTCCTGTACAGACTGTTACATATGAGTTAACAGAATATGATGACAGTGCACAGCTTTCACCTAAATATGTAACAAATTTAACACACGCCAAATATGTACACAAAACTGTTCTTCCCAACGGTAAGATAAGTGATATGTCTAGTAACGTTAAAGCAACATTTGTAGAAATTCTGGTTGACCACAATCTTTAGTTCACAGGATATCAGTTCCAATGTTTATTGAACCTTCTTTTCAGTGGGTACTGCGGTTCATGCCGCAGTGGTAAAACAGCCAGGGGCATGTAGGTGATTACCTACGTCCATCTAACACTGACAGTAAACATGCATGGAGTGATATCTCTACTCCCTCACATGCTTCCATAGTATGGTGCTAGGGTGACAGCTTGACCTAGATTGAAACCATGTGGCTATATGTTTACAAGCTCAGAGTTCAGTGTGCTGACTGTTGAGCTAAACTATGGTTGAATATATGCTTCCTTTCTTCACTGTTGGCATCCTGTCATGCTCTGTAATGAATATCCCGTTGAAAAATTATTGTGTTCTTCCTCTCAATGCAGCAGTCTTATTTGGTATAGCCACATAAATATTGTGTCACAGAGGTCTAAAAAATCTCCAGTCACAACCAACACACTTTATTGAATATGTGTATTAAGTGGCATCTATACTAGCCCCAAGCTTGGGCGACCATCAGGCTATAATAATACAAGAAATTGAATACGTGTAGAAACTTAAAATTATTAAGTGGGAGATCTCCCCTTTTACATCAAGGTCGATGAAAAACTTATGCCAAGAATGCAAGGTAAAAACAGTACAAAGAATACAAAAAGCCCCAAAAACATATTAAAAATAACTGTTTTGTTATAAAACAGTTTTAAAAATAGTTATTAATACCAATTCCAAGAAGAATCGAATAGGATAGAATAATAATTGGGTTCAAGCCCTTCTGGGCCCGATGCACCTAGGCCTTAAAACAGGCCCTTTGTACCCCATATTCTATATTAAGTTAAAGGAGCCCTGTTCCTTCAGTGAAGTTCCTAATTACCTCCAAGTCCAAAAGAAGGAACCCAGGTATAAATGTCAAAATTACTATGTACAGTTGCCTCCTACTGGAGTTCCACCTGACAGGAGCACTCTCTAGAATCCCTACTGAAGTCCCCTATTGCAGAGCTCTCCTGAAACTCGACTACTCTCAATCTCAGTCCCACAGGGTCAGACGAAAACCTCCAGGTCCAAAAAGAAGGAACCCAGGTATAAATGTCAAAATTGCTATGTATAGTTGCCTCCTACTGGAGTTCCACTTGACTGAAGCCCTCTGTAGAATCCCTACTGGAGTCCCCTATTGCAGAGCTCTCCTGAAACTCGACTACTCTCAATCTCAGTCCCACAGGATCAGAGGAAAACCTCCAGGTCCAAAAAGAAGGAACCCAGGTATGAATGTCAAAATTAGTATGTATGGTTGCCTTCTGCTGGAGTTCCACCTGACTGGAGCCCTCCATAGAATCCTTGCTGGAGTCCCTTGTTGCTGAGCTGTCCTTAGACTCTGAATTATTCTCAAGGGGAAATATATAGTCCACCAAGTACAGCCCCTATACTTGGCAAGGCTAAATACAACTGGGAGGTCACCTGGTATCCCAGAGGGTGCCGTTAAAGACAGAGTCACCCACTGCCATTCATCCCTTAGGCACGGCACTCACACCTTAGGATTGGCGATTGTTTTTCAAGGTTTACTCCTTTAGATCTGCTGTGTTCTGTGCAACAGGGTAACCACTCATAGGATGTGGCTGTTCATCACACACAGACGGTCTTGGGTGGAGAGAGGCTATAAGCTGCATCTACCACTCCTGGAGAATAGCTAGAGCCCCCCTTGGGCCACCATTGTCACCCCTTTGTAACCCAGTGACCCCGGTATGGCCTGGCCGTCCCCCCTTGACCCCAATTCCAAGAAAGTCAAAAAGTAAATATGTTGTATTGTCAACTGTGTAGGTTCTTAATGAGTATATTAAGAAGATAACAATATACTTTCTGTGGTGCATACCAATGGCCTTTTATGGTAGGTCCTGAATTTGTTGTTATTTCATAAAAATAGGATGTGACTTCATTGTAGAAGAATTATGTTGGAGAATAAATAAAGTTCTTGCAGATTTGTATATTTGTTACGACTTTCCAGTTTTATGTTGTAATGAGGATCCTGAAATTTGATCAATACATAATGAATAGATAAGAATAAAAGATAAAAAATAAAAAAGGACACAAATAAACAAAATAAATATATTTATTTAAATTGAAACCTTATAATGCATATGTTATTGATGTGATAAGCAATATACTTACAGTAAGAGGATCATCTGATGATGGCCGAACCTTGGGGCCGGCATGGTTGCCGCTTAATAAACATACTCATAAAAGTGTGTTGGTTGTGATTGGGGATTTTATAGATCTGTGACTGATACACCAAAGGGGATGTTACATACAAAGTTGAAAAATTGTTTCTTAGGTAGGTGTAGAAAGAATGTACGTACTGCACATCACAAAGGAAAACACATAAACACCATAGAAAAATTCACCATCATACAAAACTAGCAACTAAATTACAATGACACAGTCACCAAAAAACCCAAATTTTGAGAGTCGTCTCATAACACAGGACAGAAACACAGAAAATAAATAATACCCACTGAACATTGTGATCAAAGTACCACATAACATCACACAAAGAAGGTGAAAACTGTATGTATGTAAATTACGCAATACTGAGCATCGCATGGACTACCTATTGGTGTTTTTTAAATAGACACCACCTGAAGAGGACCTACAAAAGTTTGAAACACGTGATTCCTTTATTTTACCATGCAAGGTAAACTTTTTATGTGGTTATACAATAAAAAGTGTTCTGCTAAGTAAAAAAAACCATATTGTTGTTAAATTGGAATTTTAATAAGTTTCCGTATTGGAATGAAGCTTTCGACCACTTGTTGATCATGTTTGCTTAATGATGCTGATTGAATAGTCCAAGTTGAGTCTTGAATAAAAGTGGTACATGGGTGGCTGTGGTACTTTAATGCACCGTTTTACAGCTTTACTGGAGAGGTGGAGCAAAATTATGAACAATCTTGAATATATTGACAAATATTTGTATAGAAGTTACTTGAGGAACCTGTATACTCCCTGCCAGTAACTTCACCAATGTGTGTAGCCATACTCATTTATTTAATAATGGCTGCTTAATGAAATGTGGTTTATTCTGGTATAATTTTTGAAGAATATTTTAAAAGCACACCATTATCACTTGTTTCTTCCCAGGAGAATGACAGGACAGTGTATTAAAACCAACTGTGACACATTCTGTATTCTTCTACCATTGTTACGGTATGTTCCATTGAAAACTATTTAACAAGATTTGTGCTTCCCACTGTGGGCATTTATAGGCCTTATCACTGTCTAGGTTGCATGAAGCTTATCTGATCAAGTTCTTGGAACAGTGACTTCACAGAATAAGCTGGAAATTGTTAATTTCTTGCAGTAAAGATATTTCATTTAACAAAGTTCACAGATTAGTGTGCAGGAGTCCCACCCTCCTCCCCCACATGAAGACCAATTCTTGTTGGTTGTACACACAGATGGTGAAAGAAACACCAATTTTCTTATCACATTGGTGTTAGATTTAGTGTGGATAGTGTATGTGATATATTGGCTGGAGTATGGAGTTTATTGACTCACTTGCTGTGTCCCTTCTCTGCTATTGAGTGCAAGGACATAGCAAAGAAAGAATTTTGGGTATATACACTCACAAGTCACAGACTATTGAAAGTCCAGTTTTCCTTTAAAGTTTTTGTCATTTTACTCTGATGTCACTCTATTACACATGGCTGACCTTTTCTCCACTTCAGTAGGAATCTTTCACTAGCAAAAATCTTGCATTTGAAATCCATGATTTGTGCACTTGTATTGAAGGTTGCTGAGCAGTTGTTTCATCAGTCATAAAAGTAAGTAGGTGGGTTATTTTTAGTTCCATTGCAGCTGCACTGCCCAGAATATGAAATGTGTTGTGTTTGGAAAAAATTCCATGGTGAAACAGCTGCCTGTGCTTTGGCTTCCATTTAAAATGATGTGTTCCACCAAATCAGTTAAATGAACAATGGTGCTTGAAAGCCCTCATGTGGCCTAATAACCACTGCCACTGGGCGATAGCCCATTTGCAGTCAAATTTATTACTACTACTACTACTACTACTGTTACTACTACTACTACTACTACTACTACTACTACTACTACTACTACTACTACTACTACTACTACACTGATCAACAGTAAAAACTTGCATTGATGAAATAAGTCTTTTATATGGCTATTTTGTGGGTGCTGAACACAAATATGATATTAAGAATTATTGTTCAGCTCTTGTTTCGAAGATATGGGAAGCTACATTCATGTACAGTGCGTTTTGATTTCAGATTAGGGTTTGAGTCATAAATGACAATCACGGGTGACTAATACTGTGACTAGCGTAAGGTCATATGATAAGGCCATTGCATCAACTGCCAGACAGTGCCTCAGTTTCAGTCTGTACAAGTGCAGGTGTAGGACAGGATGTCTCGCTTTTGTGTGAACAGTGTGGACCTGTTCTGTTATGTGTGTGGGGAAGTGACATTAGCGTCACAGAGGCATTCTGTAACACCTCTGATCAAGAAAGCATACCATCTGTATGTATGTATGTTGGTTTCAAAAGGTTGTTCTATGTTTTCCGACGCCCAGACTCCACTGCTTTCTTTCTTCCCACTGGCCTTCATTTAGGTTTCTTTCGTTCATGGCCTTCCTTATACCTTCCATCCAGTTTTTATTCAGTCTTCCTTGTGCTCTCTTTTGTTTCGGCATCCACTTCAATGTTATTTTGGGTAATCTTCCTTCTGCCATTCTTTGGACATGGCCATAACATGTAAGTTGGTTCTGTTCAATTTCTTTTACACTTGGTTCCTCTAATCCAATTTGTTGTCTTGTAGTTACATTTCTAATTCTTTCTTTTCTTGATACTCTAGAGGATCTCCTCAGGGTACCCATCTCTGTAGCTTCGACTCGTCTTTTATTATTTTCTGTGAGTCTCCATGTTTTGGAACTGTACAATAAACTGCTTTTAATCAATGCATTATAAATGTTCAATTTTCTCTTCTTTCTTATGTCTTTACTCCACAGTATCCCGTTTAAACATGCTATATATTTCCTTGCTTGTATTACTGTTGATCTTATTTCTTTGTCGTCTGTTCTGCTAGTGTCAAAAATAACTCCTGAATATTTATATTCTTGACAATATTCAATCTCACTGTCTTTATCTAATTTCAAATTGTTGTGCGTTTCCCCAAAACATAAGTATTTTGTTCTATTCAAATTCATGTCCAGGCCCGATTTCTCATAAGTTTCTTTTAATTTATGCGTCATATATTCCAAATCTTCTTTGTCACCCGCTAAAACTACTTGATCATCTGCAAACTGGAGTATATACAATGTTGTATTTTCTAGAGGAATACACATTCTGGAGCATTTACGTTACCATCTGTACTTTGGGTTTAAACTGGGTGACCAAGACAAGAAGTGGGTGCTGCACATTGTGTGCCAATCGTGTGCAATACATCTTGGAGGCTGGATACATCATAAGGGAATGGCAATGCCGTTTGCTGTTCCAGTGATGTGGAGGGAACCCTCAAACTGCAGCAGTGACTGCTACTTTTGCTTGACACCTCGTTTGGCAAGTGGTATGAACAGAAGGAAAAAGCAGAGAATTGACTATCCAAATAACCCTCTGCCTTCAGACCTGTGCCTCATGGGGAAGATCTGCCCATGCTGGAGCCACCAAAAGAGTACAATTTGAATTCGGAGATGGACACAGAGAAAAAAGGACCTCACGAAGAAGAACCTACAGATCCAGACTTCCAAGGTCCAGCATCTGAGTCACCTCACAAACTTACACAAAACATACAACAAACAAGGCTGAACTGCTGGCATCCAGAATGAAACAATAGAAATATTTGGATGAAGGCATGAAAATAAATCTGTATCGTTATCGCCCAAAAAAAAAATCTGGAAGAATTCTTCACCATGCGGGGCACTCTAATGGCATGCAAAGATGTGGATGGCTTGTTAAAAGCATTAAATATGAGCTACTGCTCAGATGAATGGAGGCTATTCATAGATTCCTCCAAAGTCATTCTTAAAGCTGTTCTTCTGCACAATGGGAATGTGTTACCTTCCATCCCTGTTGCACATGCATTTGGAATTAAAAAAAGTGATGATAGCATGAAGCAGTTACTGCAGTACATAAAGTATGACACATACAGGTGGAACATTTGTACGGACCTGAAAGTCATTGCACTTTTGCTTGGACTGCAGCTTGGGTACACTAAATTTCCTTGTTTCCTCTGTGAGTGGGACAGCAGAGACAAGGCACATCACTATGTTGAAAGGATATGGCCTGCCAGAAAGATTTTGGAGCCAGGACACAAAAATGTAAAACATCATTCACTGGTTAAGTCATTGAGGATTTTGTTGCCACCTCTTCATATCATGAAGAATTTTGTGAAGGTTATGGATCGTAGTGGTACTGCATTTCTGTACCTGTGACAAAATTTCCCCCTGCTTAGTGATGCCAGGATATGAGAGGGTGTTTTTATGGATCCAGACATTCACTCACTTCTTCTTGATGAGGTATTTGAATGCATCATTATGGTTGATGAACTGAGAGCATGGCATGCCTTCTGAGAGGTGGTTACAGGCTTCCTAGGAAATAGAAGAACAGATAACTACAAGGATCTTATGGAAGAACTTCTATCCTCATATCAGAAACTGGGGTGCAATATGTCCATGAAAATCCATTTTCTGAATTCTCATCTGGACTTCTTTCTGGAGAACTGTGGTTCTGTGAGTGACGAGCATGGTGATCGTTTCTACCAAGACATTGCAGCAATGGAGGGCAGATACAAAGGGAAATGGAGCCCATTAATGCTTGCTGAATATTGCTGGACCTTGATGTGTGATTCTGCAAATTTGACGTTCAGTCGGCAGGTGAAGAAGGCCCTATTGCACTAGAGCTACATGCAACCTTTGACTTATTAATAGTACAGGTAAGAGACAATAGCTTGAAATAAAAACAAATTAACAATACATGTCAGCACAACAGATGTTTAGTAGAGTATATAGGCCTATATACTCTACTAAACATTTGTTGTGCTGACATGTATTGTTAATTTGTTTTTATTGTGTAGAGAACTTCGTGATGCCCTCTTTTAAAGATAGCTTGAAAACCATAATTAATGAAGCATTTTTACTGTGATTTTTGTGTTCAGCACCTCAATTTACATGAGAATTGGCACATTTCGTTTCTGCTAGTCGCAAAAAGTGAAATTTTGTATATCAGAGTTTACTACTACTACTACTACAACCACCACTACCACTACAACTACTACTACTACTACTACAACTGCAACTTTAAAAAGCATTGGTATCACCTGACTTAACATTAAAAGAACCATATATTCTTCCCACATAGTTTATTTTTGTCTTTTGTGATTCTGATTGTGAACAGCAATTGTGTTCCTTTTGTTTCTGTAATGACAGAAAGTAAAATAAAATTGGAAGTTACTAGAGAGACTGAAAATTATTCAGTTATTCACAGTGGAGGCCAATTGGGAGTAATGATGTGGATCTATAAAACATTAAGATATAAATTTGCATACTATAAATTTTGGAATGACAGAAATTACAGAAACAAGACTAAAACACACAGGGGACATTTAACAATATTAGGAGTATATGCACCAACAGAAGGCAGGAAAGAATAAAGTGAGGAATTTTATGAAACACAGCAAATAGTATTGGATAAAGTGAACAATAATGATTAATTAATGTTGATAGGGGGCTTGAACGACAGGGAATAAATAATAGTTACTAGTATAATGGGTACACAATTGGAGCAGCTATGTTGTTAAAAAATAATAGATTTTTGCACATTTAATAGTTTAAAAATAATGAACACATTTGTTAAGCATAAAGAAATCATAAATTTACTTCGGAAGCTAGAGGGCACGAATCATTTATTGATGGTTTTGTGAAAACTTGAAAGGTAATAGAAGATATTGGAGTTTACAGAAGCATTGAATTGGGTAGTGACTATTATTTATTGTGTGCAAAAGTACATTTCCCACCACAATGGCTAAATAAGAAAAAAGTTTCAGTAGAGCAAGAATTTTTTAAAACAAGCTTTTAATGATGAAAACATATGACGGTTGTACACACAAAGAGTAAACTTCATTTAAACAGTATGAAAAGAAGTGAAACAAATGTTGAGAAAGAATGGGAATGCTGACAAGACTTAAAAAATCAGCTGCATATGAAAATTTAGGAAAAGTAAAGAGACAAAAGAAAGAGAATATTTAAAAACTTGGGATGACCAAGTAAAACAATTAGTAGAAGTGAAGAAATCATCATATAAGAGTCTAGAAAACAAAATAGACTACAAAGGAAACACAACAATAGTTAAAGAGAAGTGAGAAGAAAACACAGAGCCTCCTGGGACAAATGTGGTACAAATTTGAGCACAAGCCATATAGGAGTCAACTTAAATTATGCAAAAGTTTAAAACAAATAAGCAAGGTTGTAAAGGAAACAGTCAAAATTCATGGAAACAGATGTAAATGTAGTGCTTCAACACTATAAAAAATTATGGAACACAAGGAACATACTTACTTACTTATTTACTCCATGGTGCAGAGTCCTTCTTGAGAAGCTAACTGGTTTGCAGCTAGTCAAGAAATTCCCCAAATTTCACGGAACCCGAAGGTTCATTACCGCACTCACAAGCGTCCGCCACCTGTCTC
>Ga0123355_10015986_pt1 | contig 11807 bp, 9 predicted proteins | sample TergutEmb28metaG_3_FD_89872 | JGI IMG/M metagenome (GOLD analysis project Ga0123355, IMG submission 89872) | Embiratermes neotenicus P1 segment gut microbial communities from Petit-Saut dam, French Guiana - Emb289 P1 | ecosystem: Host-associated > Arthropoda: Insects > Digestive system > Gut ...
CGAAAGCCGCGGAAGCTTGAGAGATTAGCATTTTGGAACGATTTCAAATAATCTTAGTGAGTTCTCAACGCAAACCGAAAGGGTGCTCTAAACTATGCTTGAACAGTTACTATCTCTTTAAATATATGATGGAAATATGAAAAAAAGACGCTCAAGTTTCAAGCATCTTTTGTGAAATAAGCATATAAGAAATCAACAACGGCTACATATTCTCCCGAATTATGAAAATTCATAAATAAATCATTTGTATGTGAAAACAGATCATCTAACCAAGTTTCTCTCGCTTCCCAAAACACACTTAAATGATTAAAATCACGGATAAAACCAGCATCAAGCAAGTGATCATGCTCCCTTAGCCATAAGTCTTGACTCGCTTCATGAAGGGCCTCTCGCACATATTTAAGGGCATTAAAATATCCCGAATATCTGAAGTCTGGATCAGGATGCATCACACAGGCTAAAAATGCGACAAAATTTGTTTGATCCTCATGGGCAACACCACGTTGATGGGCCGCCTCATGAGCAATCGTAAACAAACGCGCAACGGCGGGAATCTCTCCATTCACATTTGGCTCACCCGTAAATGCACCATATATCCCTGCAATCCGTGCACCTGAAAGCAAACGCGTTGACATAACTGGCTTCCAACGGCCATAACCACCACCAAAAACACCATATACCCTAAAAAGCTCATCATATCCTGATTGTATATCATATTCATCACCACTACCAACAAACACACCATTCTCTTCTACAACATCTTTTCGTGCATCATTCGCTAATCCAACCAACTCTAAATACAATTCTTTCAGCTGATGATCAGACAGAGCCTCCACCTTTAATCCAAAATCATCTGCGACAGAGGGGCGATCATAATTTAATCCCCACATCATCATAAAAACACTATAGATGATGACAAGGCTTGCCCCAACTCGAAGGATCCCTTGCTTCCCACCCCGCACAAGCTGCCATATCAACCCGAATATCAAGCTATACACCAGAAGTTCAAATATAGATAGTCGAAAAAAATTAAATAAATGGCTCAAAAATTGAATCATCCATTTGTTAATCCTATTGGTATAGAGGCTCAAAAAAGCACTTGGGAACAGTCGTGCCAGCCCACGTAAAGTAAGGATAAATATAAATAAAGCTATACTCACATAATAAATACGATTCTTCTTATTCCACATTGCAATCAACCTCAAAAATATGACAAAAATATTAATTGAAATTATTATTCCCAATCATCACGCAAATAACGACATAAAAAGAAAAAGACGCTCAAGTTTTTAAGCGTCCTTATTTTAAAACTATTCTTCATATGCAAAATAAATATTTCCAAAGAAGTGACCTTGATGAGCCATAACAGTTAGTCCACGAACATTTCTTATTGCTGGAACACGGATAACATTGTTAGATACTAAAATCCATGGCGCTTCTTCACGTATCAGATCTTGTGCTTCCCAGTATAACGCAATACGTTCATTTGGATCTGCTGAAGAGCGAGCTCTTTCAATCAAATCACCAACGACTGCACTCTCAAATAATGAGCTATTAGTAGATGGTGCATGCGCAGAAGAGTGGAACAATGGGAACATTGCATAATCTGCATCTCCCGTTACAGTTCCCCAACCTAATGTTGCCATGGGAATTTCTCTATTTCTAATCCTCTCCATCATGGCATTAAACTCTGGTGTATCAATCTCAATATGAATTCCAATCTCTCGTAACTGGCTTTGAACGATTTCTGCTGCTTGCTGGCGAACTGCATTTTCACTATTTGCGTACAATCGAATAACTAAATCATCTGCACCAGCCTCTCCTGAGAAGCCAGCTTCAATCATTAACTCACGGGCACGCTCAACATCATATGGAAAACCTACAAAATTAGGATTGTGTCCAAAAGTAATATTGTTAATAAAACCAGATGCATAAACTGCTGTTCCCTGTGTGATTACATCAACCATTTGAGGCCCGTCTATTGCATAGTTGATCGCTTGACGAACACGGACATCAGGGATATGCTCGCGATTTAATATGATATACTCTACACCTAAACCAGTTACATAGTGCACATCAATATCAAGATGCCTTTCTAACCTTGCAATATCTGCTGGTATTGGTGCCATCATCATATCAATCTCATTACCTGTCTCAAGTGCGATTGAACGTGCTGAGCCATCAGGAATAATACGGAATGTGATTAATCTCATATTTGGAAGATCTCCGTGGTAATCCTCCCAACGTTCCATCACGAATCGATCTCCAGGAATATGTTCAAGAATCTGATAAGGACCGGAAGTTACGATGTATTCATTAGGTGTATCACCTGGCGTGCGATCTCCGATAACATGCTTATTCAAGATAAGCGCTGCATTATGCGCTAGGTGATTTAAAAACGGCGCAAATGGATAGTTAGTTCCAATAATAATTGTATAATCATCAATAATTTCAATACTATCTGGATTAATCATTCCAACGACTGGTTCAACCGATGGCGCATTTGCAGCACGTGTTAAAGAAAATGCAACATGCTCAGCTGTCAGCTTATCTCCATTATGGAAATAAACATAATCTCTTAAGTTGAATTGCCATGTTTGCTCATCTAGTTGTTCCCAAGAATGTGCAAGACCTGGATAAATCTCTAAGTCAGCATTTTGATTCACTAACGTACTTGCAGTATGATAAAATACCTGCGAAGCTGCAAGTAAATTTTCTGCATGTGGATCCAGGGTTGGAATTTCTCCACCAAATCCAATGATGACCTCATCTGCATAACCAGTTACACCAACACCATCACCAACATCAATGCGGTTCTCATTATCACAAGCAACTAATAATAATGAAAGCATCAATAATGGTACTACGAATAAAAATCTTTTCTTTTTTAACATGGAAATCTCTCTCCTTTATGCGCAACTAACGGCGCTTAATATGTATTTTATGAATCTCTTTTCACAGCCTAGTACAATCCGCCTTTTGGTTTGCATATAGGCGTGAATAATAACTATTCTATGAATCTTTTACTCACATTGTCCCTAATTTAAAATCATCAGCATAATGACATGCAACGAAGTGATCATCCTCTATATCTCTTAATTCTGGATCCTCAGCTAAACACTTATCAGTCACGTAACGGCAACGTCCAGCGAACCTACAGCCTCTTGGTGGGTTGATTGGACTTGGGACATCCCCTTCAAGAATGATACGCTCCTTTTTGACATCAAGTGTCGGCAATGGAATGGCAGAAAGCAATGCTTGTGTATAAGGGTGAAACGGACGATTAAATATTGTTTTATAATCCGCAAGCTCAACTATTTTCCCCAAATACATCACTGCAATTCGATCACTTACGTGTTTCACAACACTTAGATCATGTGAAATAAATAAATAAGTTAGTCCAAGCTCCTGTTGTAAATCCGCCATTAAATTTAAAATCTGGGCTTGAATAGATACATCAAGTGCAGATACTGGTTCATCTTGAACGATGAATGTTGGCTTTAGCGCTAATGCACGTGCGATACCGATACGCTGACGGCGTCCACCATCAAGCTCATGTGGATAAGCATTCACAAGTCTTGAAGCAAGCCCAACAGTCTCCATTAGTTCTTCAACACGTTTATGTCGTCCAACCTTATCTCCTGGATAAATTTTATTTACAATTAAGGGTTCAGCAATGATTTCCGAAACCGTTAAACGTGGATTTAATGAGGCATAAGGGTCTTGAAATACAATTTGCATTTCTTTACGCATATTGCGCATTTGTTTTTTACTTAACTTGTTGATATCTTTACCATCGTAGAAAATTTCACCTCCAGTTGCATCAAGAAGTCTGATTAGTAAACGACCAGTTGTTGACTTGCCACATCCAGATTCACCTACCAGACCCAATGTCTCACCTCTCTTAATATAAAAGTTAACATCATCAACAGCATGCACTAAACCTTTAGCGGTTTTGAAGTATTTTTTCAAATTTTTTACTTCAATTAGTTTTTCAGCCATGATTAGATTCCTCCTTATTCACCCCACCAGTTTCATAGTCTAAACATTTTACAAAGTGCCCAGGCTTGATTTCAGTGTTAGCTGGTACAGTATGTGCACATTTTTCAGTTGCTTTTGGACAACGCGGGTGAAATGGACATCCACTTGGTAAATGAGTTGGGTCTGGCATTAATCCTTCAATTGGTTTCAGACGGGACTCATCAGTATCCACAGATGGAATTGATCCAAATAATCCAACTGTATAAGGATGTGATGGATTTGTAAACAGATTTTGGGTTGTTGTATACTCAACAACATTTCCTGCATACATAATCGCAACCTTATCACAAATCTCAGCCACAATACCAAGATCATGGGTAATCATTAACATTGATGTTTGCAAATCTTCTTTTAACTTCCTCATTAAATCAAGAATCTGAGCTTGGATGGTTACATCAAGTGCCGTTGTTGGCTCATCTGCAATTAATAAAGCTGGCTCACACGCAAGTGCCATTGCAATGATAACACGTTGCTTCATCCCACCACTAAATTGATGTGGATAATCAACATAACGCTCACCTGGAATTCCTACAAGTTCAAGCATATCATGAGTATGCTTAATTGCTTCTCTTGTACTCACTTGGCGGTGCAGTTTGATGGCTTCAATAATCTGGTCACCAACAGTCAATACTGGATTTAAGGCAGTCATTGGATCTTGAAAAATCATTGATATTTTATCGCCGCGAATTTTACGTAATTCAGCTGGCTTTTTCTGTAGGAGATCTTCCCCTTCAAAGAAAATCTCACCACCAGTGATTTTTCCAGGAGGCATTTCAATTAAGTTCATAATCCCTAAAGCAGTTGTTGTTTTGCCCGCACCTGTTTCTCCTACAAGACCTAATGTTTCACCTTTAGCAATTTCAATGCTCATATCATTAACCGCTTTAACATTTCCACCATCTGAGCTGTACTCAATGGATAAGTTTTTGATTTCTAATTGTTTTACACTCATTAGCATAATCTCCTTGCTTAGTTCTTTAGCTTTGGATCAAGGGCATCTCTTAATCCATCACCTAATAAGTTTAATGCAAAAACTGTAATCATAATCGCAAGACCTGGGAAGGTTGCTGCATGCCAATAGTCACGTAAAAATGGCCTGGCTGCTGCAAGCATTCCACCCCATTCAGGTGCTGGTGGCTGAATACCTAGACCGATAAAACTTAAACCTGCTGCACCTAAGATTGCACCCGCTACACCAAGTGTAGATTGTACAATAATTTGGGCCATGGCATTAGGTAAAATATGCTTAAAAATAATTCTTAAATCACTGGTTCCGACAGCTTTAGCAGCCTCAACAAATTCTTGGTCACGAACCATCATCACCGAGGCACGAATAACGCGCGCCTCAATGGGAATTGCCCCAATACTCATTGCAATCATTAAGTTCCTAATTCCTGGTCCTAATACTGCAACAATCGTAATCGCAAGCAAAATCCCTGGAATGGCAAGTAAAATATCCATAAAACGCATCGTAGCAGTGTCAAAGTGCCCACCATAGTAGCCTGCGACTGCTCCAATTAAGCCACCTATAGCTGTTGCAATTCCAATTGAAATTAAACCTATTTGTAATGATATTCTTGAGCCATAAACAATGCGACTAAAAATATCACGACCTAAGTGATCTGTTCCAAACCAATGTGTTGTATTTGGTGAAAGTAGGATATAAGCCCGATCTCGTTGCTGATAGTGATAGCTAAATGGTGCAATAATTGGTGCAAAGATTGCTAAAAAAATCAGTATTAAAATAACAATAAGCCCAAACATCGCCAGTTTATTCCGTTTAAGGCGAACCCATACCATGCCCCATTGACTCTTTTTTTTAGTAGTAGCTTTGCTAACTTCTTTTGCCATAATTAACTTCTCCTCTCTTATTACGTTATCTATACTGTGATTTAATCCGCGGATCTACAAATGAATATAGAATATCCACCGCAAGATTCACAACAGTAAACGTAAGGGCAACAAATAATACACCACCTTGTACGACTGGGAAATCTCGTTGTAGGATTGCATTTACCATAAAACTTCCAATTCCAGGAATGGTGAAAACAATCTCAGTTATAACTGCACCACCCAACATAAAACCAAAGTTAAGACCTACAACTGTAATAATTGGAATTAAAGCATTCTTAAGCGCGTGCCTGGTTGTAATCACTCTTTCTGCTTGACCCTTTGCACGTGCAGTTTTAATATAATCCTGGCGAATAACCTCAAGCATACTTGAACGTGTCATCCGCGCAACCACCGCTGCCGAACCAGTTCCTAATGTGATTGCTGGGAGTATTAAGTCAACAAAATTATGAGCCCCTCCCCGTAATCCCCCAAAGGGTAACCACCCTAAATTAAGGGCAAAGAGAAGTATCAATAACATCCCTTGCCAGAAGTTGGGCATGGAAACACCAAGTAGAGCAAAAAACATTGAAACATTATCAAAAATTGAATACTGCTTTGTTGCTGAGATAATCCCAATCGGCAAGCCAATGATAACAGAAACAAGAACTGCTGCGCCTGCTAATTGCAAAGTTGCAGGAAACCTGGACATAAGCTCATCAACTACACTATGATTTGCACGAGATACTCCAAGATCTTGATTGAAGACAAAATTGCCGAGCCAGCGACCATATTGAACTAGAAATGGATCATTAAGTCCCATTGCATCGCGTATTGCCTCTATTTGCTCAAGTGTTGCATGTTCCCCTGCTATCGTAACAGCTGGATCTCCAGGTGCAAGATGTAGCATTGAAAAAACAATAAAAGATACGCCTAACATAACTGGTATTAATAGTAGCAGCCTTCTCAAAATAAACTTATGCATATTTACCAATCCTTCCAGTGCGCACATTTTCGCACCTTGTATACGCTTTAAAAACTTGCTATTCCTAATATATTGACCACAATGCAAAAAAACCAATCTCTGTTTTGGTGAAAACCAATTCAATAGATCACATTTTCCACTCCAGTCAATTTTGAATCAAAAAACAATGCATGTCTGAATTTGTCTGATATGTTCATATATAGTATCACAATCGCACAAGTAAGTCAATCAAAATCCATTTAAGTCATCAAAATTCATTCGACAAATTCAAAAAGGAGATATTTTATAATAAATCTGTAAGTAATATGATAAATGCGATATTTTTTATCCCGCACTATAATCAGCCTTAAAAATATGATAAAATATACTAATGAATATTCAAAAATCAATTCAAAGGAGTCTTAGGCTATGTCACTAAATAAAATCTCAATTGCAACAGTTAAAGGAGTAGGTCCTGCCCTGTTAGAAAAGTTGAATGCCTTAAATATTCATACTGTTGCACAACTTTTAGAAAGCTATCCATCACGCTACGATTCCTACGAAGTTATCGATCTCAACCTTGCCAAGCAGGGCGAAAAAATCACGGTTATCGGTAGCGTTGTCGTTCCAGCTACAACTAGCTCTTACGGTCGCCAACAATCAAGAATGCAGTTTTCCATCGCAGTCGGTGAGGTAATCGTAAAAGTTATCATTTTTAACCGCGCCTTCCTAAAGAACAAGATCGTCATGGAAGCACCTATAACAGTTACAGGGAAATGGGACTTTGCTCGCAAAACAATCACTGCGTCAACACTAAAGTTTGGCATTCACGACGATGATGGAATCATTCCGAATTATCGCACAAATAACGAGCTAAAAAGCAAAACAATCGCAAATATCATCCGAACAGCTTTTAATCAATATCAGAACCAAATAAATGATGATTTGCCTCGACACCTTGTCGAAAAATACCGTTTAATATCAGCATCTGATGCAATAAAGTTTTCTCATTTCCCCGAAAACAATGAGCAGGCTAGACAAGCAGCCAGGCGGGTCAAATATGAAGAATTACTTAAATTCCAACTTAAGCTCCAGGTTCTTAAAAAGAAAATCAAATACAATAAAACGGGCTTTGCTAAAAAAGTTGTTGATGAGAAAGTTCACATCTTTTTGAAAAACCTTCCCTTCCAGCTAACCAGTGAGCAAAATCGTGTTCTTGGAGAGATTACAGCTGATTTAGAGGATCATGAGCGGATGAATCGACTCCTTCAAGGAGATGTTGGGAGTGGAAAAACAGTGGTAGCATCCATCGCCATCCTCTATGCGCTGACCGCTGGGTATCAAGCTGCCATCATGGCACCAACAGAAATTCTCGCTAAACAACATCTTGAATCTTTAACAAATATGTTTGCGTGTCTCCCCGACTATCGGATTGAATTTTTGAGTAGTCAGATAAAAGGCAAGAGGCGGAAGGAAATCTTAGCCGAACTTGCCGACGGTCAAATCGACCTTCTCGTTGGCACCCACTCACTCATTCAATCAGAGGTTGTTTTTAGTAAATTAGGAATCGCCGTTGTGGATGAACAACATCGCTTTGGGGTTGAACAAAGAAAAAAACTTCGTCAAAAAGGGGAGGCGATTGACATCTTGATGATGAGTGCAACACCCATTCCCCGTACTTTGGCAATTTCTGCTTATGGTGATATGGATGTGTCGCAAATAAAAGAGCTCCCCGCTGGGCGAAAGCAGGTTCAAACCTTCGTTATTAGCGATAAGAAATTAGCTGATGCTCAGAAGTTTATCAAAGAAAAGATCCTTGATAAAGGACAGCAAGTCTATATTATTACGCCATTAATTGATGAGTCTGAAGCGCTTGAAGATGTGAGAAATGCGACTGTTGTTTATGAGTTGTGGAAGGAATCTTTTAAGTCTATGGCAACAGTTGGTTTGATGCATGGGAGGCTTGAAAAGTGTGAAAAAGACGAAATCATGAGCGATTTCGTCCAGAATAAAATTCAAATTTTGATTTCAACAACAGTCATTGAGGTTGGGGTTAATATTCCAAATGCGAACCTTATTCTTATCTATGACGCAAATCGTTTTGGCCTATCGCAACTTCATCAGCTACGGGGAAGAGTTGGGCGTGGTAGCGCGCATGCATATTGTATCCTACTTTCAAATGCAACAAATTCTGAAGCGAAAGAACGTCTGAAGGTCATTGCTACTTCTACTGATGGATTTGAAATTGCTGAAGCGGATCTTAAGCTACGTGGTCCAGGTGATTTTTTTGGTTCAAAGCAATCAGGTCTTCCAACATTTAAAATGGCGAATCTAATTGAAGATTATAAAATTCTTAATGTTGCGCGTCAAGATGCGTATGATATGATGGCTAGTGATGAGTTTGAGCATAATCCTGAATTCCTACCGCTTCGTGATTATATTGAAAATACAATTGCTAATGAGAATCATCAGTTTGATTAATCTTTTAGCGCTATATAAGGATCAATTCAATAATAAATTGATGATTTAATTTGTCAAAAGCTATCAAAACCAATGATTGATCTCATCATTATTTGAATTTCCCCATTTTTCGAAAAATTAGTGTTAGAAATCGCATAAGGACAGAGTTTACAGGATTTTCGTTATTGAAATCATATGTTTTTCCACAGATCTAGATTTCTGAGCAATGCTCTTAAGCTAAGAACTGAAGGTAAAGAAACAATGTCACTATTTGGGTTCGGAAAGCTGAAAATGAGCGAAAAACTGGAACGAAATTATAATATTGCAAAAAACGTTCCACTATTTGACTCAGAAAGCTGAAGATAGGTGCAAAAGTGGAACGAAAATCGAGATATTGCAAAAAACGTTCCACTATTTGAGCGCAGAAGGCTTGAAATAGGTGCAAAAGTGGAACGAAAATCGAGATATTGCGAAAAATGTTCCACTATTTGGGCGCAGAAGGCTTGAAATAGCTGCAAAAGTGGAACGAAAATCGAGATATTGCGAAAAATGTTCCACTATTTGAGCGCAGAAGGCTTGAAATAGCTGCAAAAGTGGAACGAAAATCGAGATATTGCGAAAAACGTTCCACTATTTGGGCGCAGAAGGCTTGAAATAGGTGCAAAAGTGGAACGAAAATCGAGATATTGCGAAAAACGTTCCACTTCAGCGGATAAAACAGGATTTCAGGGATTGTTGTTTTCGTACTAACTTTTGCTTTTAAAAAAATGGGGAAACTTAAACATCATTAGAGTAGACAATTTATTATTGAACAGTTCCTAAGTGAATTGTAGTAGAATCAATGGATTACTTTTTGTTTTGGAGTTAAATTGGAGTTAAATTAATCGGTTCTGAAAATTTATCGAAAAGCAATGGTGTTTTAAGCATCTCCTGAATCCCAGAAGCTGGTCCAACCTTCTTAGCAAGCCTATAATCATATGTAAAACAAATATTATCTAGTCCATTCGGAATCAAGTACTGAAACTTTTTTTGAGATACATGCAAGCGAAAAGCTTCATTACGATCTAACGCTCTGTCGTTGTGAAATATAAAATGCACACCATCTTCATCAAATTCCTCTTCTATTTCGATGTTAATCCGTCCTAGCATGAGCATATAGTTAAATATATCTAATTTAAATTGAGAAACCAAGATCTCTTCGGTATTCATAAAAGTTCTCCCTTCCTTTTCCTACAAGTAAGTAGCCAATACATTATCAACCCTCATTCTAATTATTAGCCTCAAGCATACATAAAATGTGATGTTTCAACAAACTTTTTTTGAAAAAAAGAGTTTTTAAAATTGTTCGGCAAATATCGACAAATATGGGGCAATTCAAAAAAAAACCAAACATCTGGCCTTAAACTCGTTCATAATGCTAAAAGGCTGCCTCTTAATGAGACAGCGCCTTATGCTACATATTTAGCATCTAAATCAATCATTTGTAATTCAACCATTTTCATCGTATTCGTATTTACAATGAAGAAAAACTGCATATCTAACTTGCCATCGAAGATTGTACACATGAAGGCTTTCCAGTCATCATGGAATTCATCAAGATACGGGGGAATAAAATTCATTTCTAACTTTAAACCCTCAATATTTATCCCATACTCAGCATTAATCATTGCTGTAACTTCACTTGTTCTGCCCGCTATAAATTTATCGTATACTTGTGCTAATTCCATTTTGCATCTTCCTCCCTATGTCATGTGTTTTTTATATTATATCAAAAAACTTAGGAATAGTTTGGGCAAAATTGTGGCAAATGTTTAAAAAAATTGTGGCAAAAATGAGGCAATAATTTAACAGGACTGCTCCTCATAAACGTTTAGTATTCTTCATCACTCATTTCTAAGAAATATTCATAAATCATTAAAGCATCAAGGATGTGTGCGATCTGATTTGCATCCGAGTTTGGTGCTCCGAATGTTATCAGAATAAATTCATCATTTCCATCTGTCGCTAAGCTAGCTAAACAGCGGCCTGCTGGTGTTGTGAATCCTGTTCTCCCCCCAAGTATTTCGCCACCTTCGAATATGGTTCGAGGTGCAACTGTAAATAAGGTTGAGTGCATGGTACTACCAAGTGAATTTGGTGTCGCTAGTTCATATGTACGTGCAATAAATATGCTTCTAAACTCTGGAATTGCCAATGCATATTCCATTAAAATCGCAATATCATTTGCGGTTGTATAGTGATCATCATCATGGAGGCCTGTAGCTGTAACAAAATGTGTATTAGACATGCCAAGCTCCCTAGCTTTCCCATTCATTAAATCAACAAACCCTTCGTAGTTGCCTGCTATATGATTCGCAAGTGACCAAGTCGCTTCAGCACCAGATGGCAGCATAATGGCATGTAAAATTTCTGATAAGCTTCTAACTTCTCCATATCTAAAACCAGATTGCATTGCGCCTGCTCTAAATAATGCTTCAAAATCTGCATTCACCGTCACAGGCTCATCCATATC
>Ga0123355_10015987_pt1 | contig 11807 bp, 23 predicted proteins | sample TergutEmb28metaG_3_FD_89872 | JGI IMG/M metagenome (GOLD analysis project Ga0123355, IMG submission 89872) | Embiratermes neotenicus P1 segment gut microbial communities from Petit-Saut dam, French Guiana - Emb289 P1 | ecosystem: Host-associated > Arthropoda: Insects > Digestive system > Gut ...
ACAGGCAGTACGTTGAGGAAGAGGAAGATTAAGATTCAGATATCTGCTCGCTCTTCTTAAGCTGGTAAATTAGCATTATACTGTTTGCCAGCCAAATTACGTACATGATGAGCATCGGCCACAAGTAAATTCTGTCGTCATGGAATATTAGGATTGCGAACGCCGCTATCTGAGACACGTTTACGACTATCCAATACAAGTTTGCGTCCAGAAAACGCAAATTCATCAATATTTGGCCAATCACGTTTCCAGCAGCTCCAACTACGTCAAACACCATTAATGGCACGGAACGGTTTGAAGTCAAGATTTCAGAATCCGCAAAGAGCAAACGGGCTGTGTCTAATATTGACCAATCGGCGAAGATTGGCTTGAGAATAACGGCAAGCAGAAGTCCAAACGCCAAAAACGAGCAGAACACAAGAATAGCCCGCTTCCCGCCCAACTTTCTGTTTTCTTGCTTTTTCTCCGTTTGGTCAGTATATTTATGAACATTCATCAAAAAGAGAAAACCATAAGTGATCGCCATAGCGTGAAGCCCAACGTAAAGATAGACGTAACAAATAAGAACGCATGAAATGATGTTTACCGCGAAATTGACTTTCTTGTCGGCGTTTGCTAGCATAGTTCCCCAAGTGCTAACCACAACGGCGGCCATCATTATCACGTTAAAAGCGTACTGTTCCGTCATAGTTATAAATGAACCTACAACTATAGCAAACGTAGTCGCCAGCAGGATTGCGAAGTTTTTGTCCTTGTCCATAATTAAGTTAGTAAGCTGGTTAAATAACTCTTGACACGAGGTTGTCTCATGTTTAAAAATTAATTTATGCAGTAATTCATTTCCTTTGCGTAAAGAAGATCTCTCACGAAGTTCTTGTACAGTTCTTCCCCAACCGACTTGTACAAGCAACAGGCGGGCTTTTGGCATTCAAGAATGATTTCAAAGCAGCGGCCGTTCATGTTTCTTTCAAACGCGCAAGCACATTCCGGCTTGTACGTCATAATCAAAGCCAGTTCCATTGAAGTATACTTCCGCATCACGTACTGTATGTATCCGTCTTCGAAGCCTTCGACAATCTCGCCCATTCGTTTTCTCCTCGTTTATATATTAGTTATCCAAATGGACTAATTATCCATGAACGAGAGTCAACTATTCGAGCAAATATACAGGGAAGCATTTTTCGAGAAGATATATGAAAGAGCAAAGCTCCAAGAGTATATCGTAAACCAGAACAACATGCGTTCAAACTATTTCAAGTACAAGATCATAAATGGCCCAGACGTATTGAAAAATCAAGAACTTTACCTGGAGAAGGCGGAAGAAAAGCTTTTCCAACTCCATAAAGATGGCAAATCAGCCCAGTACCCAAAAGCAAAAATCGTAAAGTACAATCCGGATACTGGAACTATATTTAAGACTGAAAAAGGAAATGACCCAGAAGAAGTAGCGTCAATCAACAGGAAATACCGGGCTTTGGCAAATCCTGAAGAACCGGGCATTCTTAAAAAGTTATTTGGGAAGTAAAATACTCTTCCAGCTTGTGGATTTCCCTCTCGATCATTTCATGCCCCTCGCCTTCCGCGACGATTCTTTCCAGCAAAGCTTTCCGTGCCATCAAAGCCCCGTCATAGAAGTCGCTGGCTTCCTTTTCCGTGAAATTGTGCCGAGCGTCAGAAGTCAAATGCTCAATCACGCCTTCTCTGGAATCCATCGTCCCGCCAGTTTCAATTATTTCCCTGCGATACTCAGACCTGATGTATTCGCCCGTCATTTCGTCCGTGATTGCTTCCCATTTCTCCATGCTGTCCTCTCCTTACAATGATATATGAGATGCGGGGCTTTGTCGTTCAAAAATAATGGGGTTGCCTGATAGCAAGCAACCCCATAGCCAATTTCATGCTGGTCCCGCCAGCATCTTTTAAAGTTTAACTGTCGCCGTTAGGGACCATTTCGCTCCGCAATCTGGCTTTCAAAACGCAAAACTGCAATCCTTAAGTCCAACTCCGCCATGTCAATCTGAGCTTGCGTTGAGCCAATAAAACCAAGCACTTCCAGCGCGTCGTTTCGAGCGAGGACGATTGCGTCCATTTCAGCCTGAGTCACCCACTCGATGTCATTTGGCAAGTCCCCCGCCGCAGCATCCGTGCTGACGATTACGCTCATGATTAGATCCCAGGCTTCCTGGATCCTGTTCTGCAATGCGCTTGCTACGAGATTGATATTGACGGCGATCATGTTCACGTCTTCCTCAAAAGCCGTCATGTGTATGAACGGATCCCAAATTACGGACACCGACGCGCCGCTTGCCGCAATTGGATAAAACACCTGAAGCGATTCAATTCCCTGAAACGCGCGCGCGTTGATTTCAGCCATGCTTGTCGCTTCCACGAAGTTGATGCTAGTCAAAACCGAATTCCTGAATGCGTCGTTGTGAACCGCAAGCACGGGCAGAGATCGAATCTCGGCGGGGATTGTCACGTTTGGACGCGCCCTGTCGTTCCTGAAACCCATCACGCGGGCCCCATGGACGATCTGCCCGTCTACCGTAAGCTGAGTCACTTGGAACCTCAAATATGGGTGCTCGGTGTCTCTAATTACCGTTTCCTGATTGTTGGGGCCTCCTGCTCCATTCCCGCAGCCAATCAAAATGAATCCAATTGCCGCAAGCGCGACAATTCCAAAAAGTCTGTTCTTTCTCATTAAAGTCTCCTATGATTATATGTCCAGTCGCCTGCGAAGACGACATTGATTTTCCCTGGCGGCCCAGTTACTGACCAAGTCCTAACTGGGTTTGGATTCAGGTTAAGCCGCTCAAGTTCATGTTGCGAGTTAAGCAGGGTGATGTAATACCCAATCTTAAGTAAGATTAACAGCACGGCCACGAATACAAGAATCAAAGCAATAATTCCTTTGGCCTTTCCCATTATCATCCCCCGAGTTCATCATAGTCGTCTTTTTTGACTACAAAGCCGCGAACTATGATTATTGCTATGCAGACAATAGTAATGGCAACAATTGAAAAGCCAACCACCCCAACTATCATTATTCGCCCCTAAATAAGCTGTATAGAACTATGGCTGCCATAATTGCAAAAGCGAACAAAGCTACGGAAATGTGCAAAAATACCAATTTTTAAATCCTCTTTTAAGTTAGTTGGAGATTAACTTGAGATTAAGCGACAAAAGCATCTTCCTGCGTATCAATTATGATTTCAAAGTTGAGATATCAATTTATTTCCACCGAGCTATATAAAGCAAACGGGACGCTTTCACGTCCCGTTCTCACTTAAAACAAGAATTGCTTATCCATGAGGATGCGTCTCGCCATCGAAGCGATTCTCGAAATCCGTAGATGAATCATCATCATCGTCGTCGTCATCTTCTTCCCTTAAAGCTCTTTTTTCTTCAAGATGAGCTTGCACGTAAACTTCCTCGAACATTTTGACCACAGATTCCTGCTGCCTTTTCTTTGGCCCTGCGCCATGTCCCATTGGAGGTTCGCTGCCAAGTTTGCTGTTATCATCTTGCCGTGGCCCAGACTGTGTTACTGCCGGTGAGCTTCCTCCCATGTTCGGCCCATTGTTATGGTTCGATGGGACTCCGTCGCCAGAAGGACGAGGAGTGTCTTTTGAGGACGCCAGATCATACTTCGGCGCTTCCTCTCGCAGCGACGCGAAAAACTCGTCTACATTTTTTCTGGCCGCTTCCTCAAGTTCGTCAAGTTCTTCCTGCCCTTCTCTGATTCCTGGTTCTTCGTCGCTTTCCTCGTCAAGCTGTTCGGCTTCACGCAATCTTCTGCTTGCGCCTTGTATTGGACGCGAGGCTGAATGGACTTCCTCGAACAGTTTTCTCATTTTAGGATGTATTATGTCAGCCAATTCTTGATCTTCAAAAATCTGCCCTTTCCCATAAATGTCCTCAAAAGTACGGCTGTCTCTGTCATCGAAGAGAGCTATAGCTTCTTCTCTAAGTTGTCGCGCGCTCTTCATATTTTACCCCAAAAGTCCTTTGTGCATAGATTCTCTTATTGCGTCAAAACTAAGCTTTGGATCATTGAGATGACGATCTACATAAGCATCAGTTACAGTTCGAGTTGCTTCTTGAAGATTGTCTTCCTTTTCTTCCTGAATCTGCTCTTCTTTCACACGAGTTTGTGTTGCGCTTGCGCCTTGCAATGCTCCGCCAGCTTCTTTTCCAGTTGCTTTCGTTGGCCAAGTCTTCGCGGGCTTCGTTTCTCCAGCCGCTTTTCCAGAACTGTACCCATTTGATAGCGCGGCTGGACTTGGAACGTTTTCGATATGAGATGGGCCTGCTGGCGCAGTGCTTCCTTTTCCGCCATTTTGGCTATTGCCGTCCTGATTAATGAACCCGCTTGGTTTCTTCACATGAGGGCCTGCGAGAGTATCAATCGTTTCTACTGCGAATGAGCTTTGCTCTTGAAGTGCTTGAACCCTGGCTTTTCTTGCAGCAATCCTTTCTTGAAGCTCTGAGTACTTGCCTTTTGGTTTTTCCTTGACTTCCTCTTTGATTTGCTGTTTTCCAGCCTGTTCTTCAAGCGCGGCGATGTCGGCTTCAGTTAGCTTGTCTCCGTATCCTTTTGCTTGTTTCCAAGCCAAATATGCTTCCATCATTGGAGCGCCCGCGTTTGGATCTGCGGCTCCCATTGCTTGTCCGTCAACTGGAGGAATTCCGGCATTTGGATCTCCAGCGAGAGGATCTGCGCCTGCTTGCGTAAACGGTTGCAAAGCTGAAATCGCTTGGTCAATTGCGCCCTGCATTGCCATTGGATCTGGTGGTGCTCCCATTGCGTTTGGATCTGCACCCATAGCCGGGTCTGCCATCGCGTTTGGATCTCCAGGCATTGGAGCAGCCGGATTTAATCCAGCGTCTGCTTCACGAAGATAGATACCTTTCTTCTGTGCTTCGGCCCAAGTTTCTTTTAGGCCTTTGAGTTCTTTCCAGCTAATGCGAGACTTGTCGCCAAGCGATTCTCTATACTGCTTGAAATTATTGAGGAAAGTCTCAAAGTCCTGCTTTTTTTCTTCCCGCACGGACTGTTTGTTTTCCTGTCCGTTCTTGCCGAAATATCTCTCCCTAAGATTCATTATCTCCTTTCTAGAGAGCCTGCCGTCCATACCCTCTTGGATTTTCCAATTTGAGTATCGTTTTACTACTTGTGGAAACGTGTTCTTGTTCTTCTTTCCGTTCATGTTTTCTCCTATATATTGTGCACCAGTCGATTATCATATTTGGATATTTGAATCCTTCGTTTAGGCGTGATATTGCACGATCCAAAGAGCCACTGGAGAACTCCCTTAATAAGTTAGTTGTGTCAGCCTGTACTTCTATTCGTGTGAACTATTAGATTAGCGTATATATGAAATGCATCTAATATGGTAGGTGGTCTTGTCTCGTGAACTCTTTCACGTTTAAAGATACTCTTTAAAGACGAAACTGAGCGTGAGACGGCTTACTCGTTAATCTTAAATTTAGATGACTATAAAAAATTCAGCCGACTTATATTTCAAGTACGCTCCAGACAAAGGCTTCCTTCACCAGACAAGTTTTGACCTGTACCTGCCCAAAGAAGAACTCAAGCTTGACAATCTCGAATACGTCATGATAGAAGACTTGAAAGAAAACAGTTACTTATTTTACCCGTCCGAGGATTATGAAAGCGTAAAAAGGCAGCGCGATTATTGGTCGGATCAATTTCTCAAGACGACGGAGCTTCTTAAAACGATGGAAAAAGAGCTGGTAATGCTCAGAGGCAAAAACGAATTGCTGGATTAGCCATCTCAATATTGAATACTTCAATCTAATATCTCATATATCATTGTGAGGAAAGAGGAAACTCAAACTACAAGAAGGAGAAAGCAATTGATGAATGACTTTGAATACGAGGAACCGGAAAAAATTGACCCGTGGACTTTAGAACACAAGCTGTGGGACAAAAACTGCGGCTCCTGCAAAAACGCGAGGAAAGTCAAAGCTCCCGGCGACTTCTATCATTGCTTTGCTGGAAACGAACTAAGGATGAACAAAAACGGAACTGCTCCCGCAAAACTTGACTACATGAGCTGGTGCAAAAAGTTTGCGGGGAAAGGCGGGCACAAATATTTAGCGTAAGGAGAGGAACATGATTTGCAATAAATGCGGAAAACTTTGCAGCCTGCCGTCGAAAACTTGCTCGTGCTGCAGTTGGAATGATCTGGCATGTGAGCGCGATGACTACCTACAGTGTACAAATTGCAACAAGATAATGAAAATCCATGAATATCTTGAGGAATGCCCTTCGTGCGGTTGCGAAGTTTGAATGGGGGGGGGAAAGAAATGGCTGCTGTTGAAATTATTGGGTGCGCAATTGCGTTATTCGCCTGCGTAATCGCAGCGGCTGACGTTTATATTTTCAAGTTCGACAAGAAGTTGTTGGAAGAAAGCAAAGATGACTTTGGAAAAAATAATCTCAACTATTGAGAACAGCGGAGTTGATCTCGCTCGAACGGCATATGGAAAAGAAGTCGTTGACGCGGTGCTCGTCGCAATGAGCAAGCGAGATCCAAAATGGAAAAAGCATATTACTCCAAGAAAGATGCTTTCGTTTTTCAAAGATCGGCTTTTCATTTTTGCGTAGGAGAACAGATGATTCATTGGATTTATGGGCATTATGGAAATGGAAGAAGTATGAAAATCAAATCGAGGGTAAAGGCGATGCTTAAAATATTTAAAAAATATCGTAAAAGGCAATATATTTTGAATTGGCAGGACGACTATTACGGCGACTTTTTCCTTGACATTGAAGGGCACTGGCCTAAAAATGTTGCCGAATTGGTTGAGTGGTTGGAAGATGCTTTTGATGATTCAGATTAGAAATGCGAATAATGCCATTTGACGCTTAATTTCAAGTTAATCTCATAAAATAATGAAATTGGATGGGAAACCAAGAAAGTTGTATAGCATATTTGATCAAGCTATATCCAGTTGATATGAGTTATATAGGGAGCGTTCTAATGGCTATAACCATTAAATTCGTTTCAAGTAGAGTATGATGTGATAGTATGATTATATTCATAGACGCATCTCCTAGTATGTAACAGCTCGAAAGAATAGCAAGACCAACAGCGAATAAAACACCCTTGGTTAGTCCACATCTGGAACATAAGTCCCATCCAATTTCACTTTTCAAATAACTAATTCAGATTGTATCAAATGCAGTCATTTACGTCAAGTTCAGATTTTAGAATTTCAAATTATCATGGGCGGAAGAGATGGCGAGATTTAATTTTGATTTTGGTGGACTAAATGAATATGGACTTGATGGATGATGACAATCTAGAAGAAATAATAAGAATATCCGATGATGAAGAACTTACCCAACTTGAGACCTTTATGTGGAGAATGGTCTTTTTCGTAAAGGCTTACAAACGGTATCTAAAGGAACTTAAACGTCAGGAGATCATTCGAGGTTATGAAGACATTGAGAAGAGATGTCTTGCGAAAAAACAAACTCCGAAAGTCGTTGCTCTTTTGGAAAGGGTGATAGAAGCTAAGGAACGTTTTTTGGCACTTTGCTGAAATCGAGAATGTCTTCAGGGTCTTCATTTAACTCCTTCAACTCTTCGTCAAAAGACAGCATTTGCTTTTCGCCCATCTTATATTCCTCGGAAGAAGGATCTAGTTTTTTCATTTCACTTCGAAGTATATCCTTAGCAAGCCTGATTTTTGTTCCCCTTGAAACGTCATCCATGTAGTTTTCTCCTAAATAAATTATCGGATCATATTTCGGGCATCTTTATATTCAAACTAACTATAATGGACGGAAGGGATGGGAATTACGTGTCGCTAAGGGAAAGAATTGCGAACCATAATCGTAAACCTGAACCTATTGGAAATGATCTAAACCATGATGAATTTGAACGAGCTTACAGAAATTATCGACCGTCAAAACATACTGTCCATATTTCTACGGCCAATTCAAAAGACTTGGCCGATTTTTATCTGAGGCGACTGAAAAAAGATGAATTCTACAGGCGCTGGACATTCGACCAAGAATATGATAAACTTATTTTGATGGCATATGAAAAGAAGGACTTTCAGAAGATCAACGAATGGATCAACGCCTTGATTAAGAACCCGCAAGATTGGAAAAATATATCTAAGGCAAAGAAGATACGAGTCACGATAGACGAAACTGTATCTAAATCGTATCTTCCCCATACTGTTCTTGGCGCATGGTATCAAAATAATCAATTTGGTTTTTACTTTGCTAAAAATTGGTTGGAAGTTTTTAAGAATAACATAAGTAAAAAAGGTACTGAACTTTTTGCGGCCAATGTAAGAGCTATGTATGCTCATGAAACACATCATGCTCATCAAATAGAAAAATCCTCAAAAACCGAGTTTAACATTCAATTTGATTATATTCAACCACAGGATAAATATGGTATGCCTGTTGTAAAATCTTACGAACAGAAAATGGAGATAGACGCATATGCCGCTCAAATTGGACAATACTGCAAGGAATTGAATTTCATACCTTGGGTAGCTTTGGAAACATTGGCACATGTAAAACGAAGAGAACAACTTTCGCAAAGACTAAAAGAAAAATTCAATTGTGATATGCTGGAAATATACTTCAAGTATGTGACTAATCCAGAAACACAAAAGAAGTTCCTTTGGGAAGTCTACGATTATCTAATCTTGAATTCTTAGTTCAACTCATATATTTCCAAACTAACTATCATGGACGGTAAGAGATGGCGATAACAGATATAGAAGAATATATTCTTAAATTAGAAGAGCGTATACGTGAGTTAGAAGTATGGAAAAACTCACTAGGGAATGCATTACAAGAAAGTTTGGAAAAACTGGAGTCTACACCATAATCAGTCTTCAAATGTAAATTGGCATACTAAATGAATATGAATAATGAAACAAAACCTTTCCACGGCAAGATAACGCCAGAAGAACTTGAAGACCAAATACAGAAACACGCAGACATCATGCGTCACATCGTGAAGTCTCTTACGTCTGACAAATACGAAGTATGGGAAATAATCGACAAGACACCGCACGCTCATTATTGCCGTACTAATCTTAGATTCGAGATCAACTTAGTTCCCACTGATATATCTAGTTTTAGTCATCAAGCAACTCCTCAGCCCCAAGTTTAATAACTAGATCTCTGATCATTCTTTCAAAGCCAGACATGTCGTTAATCACATAACTCGTTAGACAATGTGAACACTTTAAGATGATAATTTTCGTATTTTCAAACACGCCACGACTGATTTTCATATCATTATTGCAAGATTCACACTTCATGCTTAATTATCGGATCATATTTCGGGCATCTTGATATCCAAACTAACTATCATGGACGGTAAGAGATGGAAGTTAATCTCAAAATATGAGAACTAATGAAGAAGCCGCTTTTTTAAGTCCAAGCAAAGAAGCCATTGAAGAAATAAAAATGATGAAGAAATGGTCACTTCGTGAAAAGTTGGAACAGATTGGAGGAATAATTCATTTAGGTTTGGATCCGAATTTTTCTAATCGTTCAAAAAGTGAGATAGACCAATATGTTGCAGACATATGGTATTACATGTATTATTTGAGGACATTAGCCAATGAATGTCCTAAAGTTGAATCCTAAGTTCTTTTTCTATGGCCACCAATATTCCTGGATGTTCAGATTCAATATTGCTTTGTCCTAGTTCATTCATTATAAGTTGGACAGCTTCATTCTTTGATATTAAAGAACCATCGCTTGATATTATTTGAAATGGGTCATCAGTTCCAGACCCATCTTGAATAAGTTCTTGTACCATTTCTTTTGCTAATATATCCACATTTTGCATTCCAATATATCTTCTCAAATAACGTGCTCATAGTCAATTAGTAACTAACTATCATGGACGGTAAGAGAAAGCAAATCTTGGCTTTTGACTTGCTCAACTAAATGAATATGATATACGATAATATAATATATGAATTACGGCGTGACATTTTATTGGACTACAATAGTCCACCTCTCTCCGAGAAGGACGAATTGGAAATTGCGGAAGAAATGAAAGAAAGGAGGCGGATTCAAGATAAGAATAGATCATCTCCTTTCATTGACGAATTCAAGTACCTCTCAGAGTAAGTCGTTGATTATCTCTTTTAGAAACTGTTTAGTCTCTTCAAGAGCCCGTTTTCTCTCTTCGGAAAATCTCTTGTTAAGAATGATTTTTCCTTTGACGCTTAAATGTTTGTACAACTCACCAACAAGTTCGTTTAGTTCTTGAATTTCACTCTCAAGTTCTTGTTCGTTCATCACAATCTCTCCTTGCTATAAGTTTATTGGATCAAACCCAACTTTGTCAAGTTCAGATTTTGAAATCTCAAACTAACTATCATGGACGGTAAGAGATGGCGATTAGAGAGTTAACAGCTAGAGCAAACATAACATCAACAAGTCTTCAAAAAGGCTCGATTGCAAACCCATCTCGAACTGATGCGGCGATTGCTAATCGAGAAAGCGGAGTTGGAATTCGTAATCCAGTCGCTTGGTCTGATGAAAGAGAAGACACAGATCACTTTTATGAAGACGTAAATCGATTCAAAGTTGTTGAACTAATGAGAGTCAACGCAGCGGATGCTTGGCCACAGATATCCAGCCATAAAGATTGGGGTCATTGGCGTGAACTGTTCACGCCAAATGTCTCTAGAAACGTATTATTAATCCCAGAAGATAAAGTATTCAATTTTGCATATACGAACAATTACGGGAAAGCTTGGGATTCGCTCACTTCTGGTGCTGTTGGAAGAATATTGCAAGCTGGTGAATTTTTGCGATCTGCTGCTGCTATGTCTGGACAAGAAATTCAATCTGGAGGAAAGTTCGTTTCTAGATTTAAGGAAGCGCCAACTTGGATTAGCACGCTTCCTTTGGAGATGTCCAGCACTTTAAAGTTCAACTTTGCATTTGGACAAGCTGGTTTATTTAATGCGGAACATGAAGTAGTTTGGCCGATTATTCAATTAGCAAGATTGTTTCTCCCACGACTTGCTAGAGATAAAGATGATCCTACTTATCTTGTAGGCCCCGTTCCAACTCCGCCATCTTATGCAGCCAATTTCATAAGTTCATTTTTTACAGGAGATAACACGCTTTTGAGTTCGGGTCGCGAAATGATGGATGCTGGACGCAATTTCACGTCTACTGATGCTGAAGGTAATGAAAATACGACTATTCTCGGTCAAGCGGCAAATGCGATAACTGCACTGGAACGAGCATTACTTAGACAAAAAGATAGCACGATTGAGTACACTTTGAGACAGCATGGTCAAAATCATGGCGGCGGCGCGCTAGCTATCAGAATGGGAAGAATGACTTTCGGGCCCTTTTTAATCAAAAACGTAGCGTGGAATTTTGATTTTACTCACACAGATGATTACGGTTTTCCATATAAAGGCTCGCTTACATTTAGCGGTTTGGAATCTATCGTAATGCCAAATGTCGGACAAATGGGTAGCTTTTCTCAACCTTGAAAAATTGATTCTTAAAATTTGGGTTGCTCAACTAAATGAATACAGAGGTTAATCTATTATTATGAAAAATTATTGGATTAAAATGATTGCAGTAAACCACACGCTACCAGACATAAGTAATGAATCGCACCAGTTTTTGAATCACTGGTATTGCATTCTGGATTCATCGGAAAGCGAAGCCTTAAAACAGGTGATCAGCCTGCCGCACAGGTTAATTTCGTCAAAAGACGAATCGTCTTCTGAAGCAATTAATCTGTGCAAACCATATGCAA
>Ga0123355_10015988_pt1 | contig 11807 bp, 5 predicted proteins | sample TergutEmb28metaG_3_FD_89872 | JGI IMG/M metagenome (GOLD analysis project Ga0123355, IMG submission 89872) | Embiratermes neotenicus P1 segment gut microbial communities from Petit-Saut dam, French Guiana - Emb289 P1 | ecosystem: Host-associated > Arthropoda: Insects > Digestive system > Gut ...
AAACAATTGAAAGGTCGCCATTTTTCGTCCGACGCGGAGGTCATTGCTGCCGCGGAGACCTGGTTGGACGGACAACCTTGTGATTTTTTTTTGAGTGGCTTGTTAAAGTTAGAGCAACGGGCTAAGAAGTGTGTTGAGCTTCATGGGAAGTATGTTGAATAAATCCCGAGTTTGGTCGCTGTAGCTTGTTTCCCTCCTGGTCGGGGTAAGGACTTATCAGCACTCCCTCCTATTTCTTCCCACGCCAACAATGGCTACGCGAACGCGCTTCAATTTTACGTTAAACGTACATTGCCCATCTTATTCTTTTTATGCAAATTATTTATTCAACAGCTTCCCGTTTATTAGGGCTAATTTAGTGGTGCGTTAACCTTCCGAAATATCTGAATTGAAACTGAATTCCATGTACACACAAAATTGTTTCACTCTCCTACCACTGAGAAGGGTTCTACTGCAATTTCTACGAGCGAAATCTGCTCAGAAATACGTCTGGCAACGTTGTTTCCATACACTTGAACTTAAAGAGGAAATGGAATAATATTTGTGCCTGTGGTTTACGTACGAGGCGTTCGTGTTCCTCGTTTCACGGAGTGAATTTTTAATTTACAAGTATAAATATTGTGGGTCAAAGGTCGGCATGGTCTCAGGGGTTATACAGATACTGATATGTAAAACCCATAAATCCTTAGAAAACCAACCGCAACGACAACAACAAAAACAACAACAACAACAACAAGGGCGACTCTGTCGGCAAATATCCTACTCCCACGTCCACGAAGGCTAAGGCCGCGTGACCCCTGGGCAATGCAGCTGAAACTGCAGCAGACGGGAAGGGTGAAGGCGAAAGTGCAGCGCTAAAACCTTGGCACATTCAGCTAAGGCAGCACACCCCTACAGAAAAGCATGCACGTCTAGAGCCATCAAGGTGGCAGCCCCACCACTAGACTCACCTTGCGATGGGCTGGTAACCTATCCAGGGGACATCAAAAACACTCATAAAATCCTCAAAAGGAAGAAAAGGACCTACACTCAATATGACTATACGGCTAGGTTTGACGGACAAAGGTTTGGGAAACTAAAAGTAGCCACATGGAATGTAAGGGGAATTGCGGAGAAAACGTAGGAATTACAAACAGAACTACTGAAAAGGAAAACTGACATTGTCATTATAACAGAAACAAAGGAGCAAAACAAAGGATCAGAATACATAAGTAACTACGTAATGATTTACTGTGGGGTACCGGCCAACCAATGGGCTTCATAGGGAGTAGCAATCGCAATTCGGAAAGACTGGAAACACAAGATACTAGATTACACTTGGATTTCGAACAGAATTATCGAAAATAGGATAAAAGTACTGAATAGAAATTTTACAATAGTGGGAGTATATGCGCCGGTAGAAGGAAAAGAATAAAACACAGAAGAATTTTATTGGGAACTGCAATAAAGCGTGAACAAAATCCCTAAAAAGGAAAACATTATTTTAGCAGGAGATTTTAATGGAAGGATAGGCAACCAACCAATCCCAGCATGTACAGGAACATATGGAGAACAAGTAACGAACCACAACGGAGCAGCATTGAGGGATTTCTGTGCATTTAATAAACTTAAAATAACAAACTCATTTTACAGACACAAAGACATACACAAATTTACTTGGGAGGCAAGAGGGACCAAGTCAATAATAGACTACGTAATTATAAATGACAGATTAAAAAGCAACATTGAAGATACAAGAGTGTTTAGAGGAAGTGAAATTGATAGCGACCACAAGCTAGTGGAAAGCAAATTTAAATTTTTAACAAATGAAAACATCTCTACAATAAAACAGACAAAACAGTATACAAAGAACCTCCAACATTTAGGGTACATTTGTTGGAACAAGAATCAATAAGAATTTATATAGAAACAGGCTGAAAGGTAAAGTTACACCGCTAACAGGAGAGACAGAGGCGGACTGGTTGAAAATTAAAGAGGCCATCGCCAAAGCAGCAGTAGAGAGCATAAGGTATAAGAAGTGGAAGAACCGTAAATGCCTTCGAACGTGGAGTGACGAAATACAACTGGCAATAGAGGAAAAAAGCTAGCTACAGAAATTATTTACAAAACAAAAGAGTGGAACACTATATAGAATATAAAAAACACCGAGCAATAGTAAGGAAAATGGCACGAAGGCAAAGAAGAAAGAATTGGAATAAATTTGTTAAGACATTGGAAAGGGACATAACAGGAACACAAAGGCGAGGCTTTAAAATATTTGAACAGCTGCAACTGCAAGAAAGAGATAAACTTAAAATTGGCCCAATAACAAAAACAGAACGGTAAGATTACTATGGAAAACTTTGGAATGGGCAAGGCAGCAAGGGCGAAGAAAAATCAGAAGAGAGGAGAAGTGAAGGGACAGACGACAACGAAGACATAATAACAATAGAAGAGCTAAACAAGGTACTTAAACAGGCAAGAAATAGGAAAAGCTGCGGATTAGATACACTACTAAAGGAACTGTGCAAATTCGGAGGAAAAGAATTAAAAATACACTTACTATGCTGTTTAATAATGTAATAGACAAAAATCAAATACCACAAGAATGGGAGACAGGAATGGCGATAAACATGCACAAAAAGGAACAAAAAGCAAATGTAAAACTACAGAGGAATTACTTTATTGTCTACAGCTTACAAATTACTTGAAAACATAATAAAAACAGAACAAATGAATATGTGGAAGACTAAATGGTAGAGGAAGAGTGTAGCTTTAGAAAGGGGTGAAATTACAATTAAATATATTTACAGGAATACGAAGGTTAGAATTAAATTTAATGAAGATACTCTTATATCTGAACCAATACACATAAACAAAGGAGTAAGACAGGGATGTGGCCTCTCACCGGTATTATTTAACATATACATTAATAAAATTATACAGGAATTTAAAAGAGTGATGAATAAGGGTATACAACTAAATAATAGGAAATTAATGAACACTGTACTATATGCAGATGACCAGATTTTAATAGCCACATCAGAAGATGAGCTACAAACAATGGCATACCATCTAAACCTTATAGCAAGCAAATACAAAATGACTATATCCAGTACAAAAACAAAATCAATTGCAATGTGGGTAAACCAAAAACAGAGGGTAAAAATTGTGATAAACGATAATATTATCGAACAGGTAACAGATTTTAAATACTTGGGGTACCGTATATCAGAAAACAAAAGTGATTTAAAAGACAAATTACAAACACACAACAAAATAAACGGAGCTATACGGAGACAGTTTGGAAAACAAATGAATAAAGAAATAAAATTAAGAATTCACAACATTACAGGTACAGCAGCGTTGGAATTTGGAAGTGAAGCTTGGGTACTGAAGGAAAGAGAGGAACAACATTTAGAAGCAGCATAGATGAAATTTTTTTTAGACACTTACTTGGAAAAACAAAACTAGATAAAGAAAAGAATCAATGTATTAGGGAAAAAACGGGAGCACAAAACATAGTAAAGTAAATAAAACAGTACCAGGAAAAGTGGCTCCAACACGTACAGAGGATGGACACAAATAGAATACCAAAACAAGCACTTCAATATCAGCCAAAAAGGAAGAAGGTACAAAGGACGACAGAGGAAGAGATGGAGGGACCAACTTCATCTTGAGGATTAAAGAACAGGAAACACGCCTAAACCTTCCTGAACATGACGAAGTACAAATATTCACCAAAGGTTTAATCCGGTGTTCAATGATTCAAGCGTTTGTATAGGAAATTTCAGGTACGTGTTCTTTCACGTCGGGGATTGTTACTTTCTGAAGGGACGACTAAGGACCGACGTTGGATGTCAGCCTTTGGCCTATCGCATAGTTTTGTTCGGACGGACTCGGAGGGAGCAAGAGTCTGGAAACTTCTTTTAATGTTTAATTCATAAAGTAATATACATCCCCATAATCCTTTGGGAATTTTGAAAGACTCACTTCGCTGAGGAATCTTCTCACTGGAGCCCCATTACCTCGACTAAACAAGACAGACCAGGAACACGTGGGCGTACACACGTGCCGGGAGCCCGTGAAGTCAAATCCCTGTCCTCCATTGACCGCCTATTGCTACAGTGTTATGAATGTACTGAGTCGGGACTGAGCATGACATCGATCGCTATGCGACAAACGCGTAGTACGTTGTACGACGAGTGGTCCCCTAGGAGAGGGGGGATAATGTCCATTGATAATGTACACCCTATGAGCGGGTTCCGGTTCAAACTGGATATTGCGTACAAGATATCCATATGCTAGGGTCCTGCCACAGCTCATGCGGTTAGGCAATGAATTTAAACAATCTATCCATACTTGCGGACCCTGTCACAGCTTAGGCGGTTATTAGACATTGGATTCGTACAAAATATCCATACTTGAAATACTTAACTAATGATGTAAGTCTAATTAAACAAACTGCAGCTTACACCAACATGCAATAACTTTATTTCGATTTATTGCGTTGATATGGTTCAGTTTATATTTCGGCGTATAACTAACCTGTCATTCAGCCGAAGAACTTAAAAAGCAAAGTAATACGTGAAGAAAGGGCAATAAAGAGCAGAAGAGAAACGGAATAAAGAGGACAGAAAGCAAAGTAAGAAGACTGGATAAAGCGTTGGAATAAAGAGTGAGGCTAATAGCACGATGGAAAATACAAAGTTGAGGATAAGGGAGAAGAATAGAAAGGGAAGCCCTATGAATAGAGAAGTGCAAGTGTGTACCACGTAAGTGCAAAGGGCTGAGAACAGGAAGCATACCGAAAGCCATTGTCTTGGTGTGGGATATCCTGTTTCGTGCTCACGTGTACCACAGTAGGTGACCATCCAGAAAACTCTTCATTAAAACAGCGCTGAATAACAAACACTACAGCACGTAATACTGAGCCTCCTTCAGGCTGTCTTATGACTGTGTATAAAAACGGGATCTGAATTTAGCGTTTAATACATATTCATTGATGCACTCATTCTCTTTATGCAATTTTGTAATATACGTATCTTGAATATGGTTCAGTGTTAAAAAACCGAACATGTTGCATAGTGCATTTGTGTTGACGACAGTTGGTACGTAGACGGAGGCGCAGTTGGTTGAGGCACTGCACTACAAGCCGGAAGGTCGCCGGTTCTGGCGTGTACTCGGGAGGTCGCAGCCTCTGTCCTCGACCAGAGACAGTCTGGTGTCTGCCAGATTTTCCGTTTTAAGTCCCTCCAAGTTGTATGTCGGGACAGTATCTGAAATTAGGCCACGTGACCTGTCCACATACATTCACAGACTACCATATGACGAAGTTACAGATCATTTCATAAGGTACAGTGTGCTAGATTGTCAAATGCTGCAGGTTTCCATTGCATGCGTAAACAAGGTAGAAAAAGGAAAGAAAGAGAATGAAGAAAGAGGAAGATGAGTGGAAGACAAAAGAAGACAGGTGGACCATTAAGAAGAGAATAGATCTCAAAGAAGTGAGAAGGAGGAAGAAGAGGAGCAAGAGGAAACTGCGTGGATTATAATTATAATTACTGCAGCGGGTGGGGGTGGGGGACGTCGCGGAACGGCATGGCGACTGCGTTACTGCTGCCTTTACAGTAATGTTGCCAGCCACAAAGCCAAGAGTAATCGTCATGCAGTCAGCTACCCCACAGGTATCACTTGTCCGGTTATGTTGATAGCGTTGCTCAGCTACTGAAGACGCAACGTAATATGGTCAAGAATGTTCCGTAGCAGATACATTTAGAGTAACAGTCTTCAGACAAGTGACAACGCCCTAGGGGACGGTTGGTGCATTACTTGACAACGAAGTACCTACTGTCGATGATAGCGTTACTTGAAGCGGAGCGCAATGACGACGAATCGGTCTACTTTAAGTTGCTGACCCTACAATAATTTGGAAGGGAATTTACGAAAAACTACGAAAACCTTCAGCATAACAAGTAGCTCAGGCCAGATACGAACAAGGTAAGCTACTTCCCGAACACAGGCGACACGTGGAGTGCCAAATTGATTAATTAATAGGCAATACAAAAACTTCTTGGATGAAAATGTTGTACAGCGTTGAGTTATATTGGGAAATAACAGCGAATGGTCCAAAGGTAGCCGCAGGTTATGGGACATGTCTGTGTGGTGCGAAAGTTATGGAAGCATGAAGCTAAAGTTCGACTGTCCCATACGCCTCGTTCGTGGTGTGCAACTGAAAGCCCCTCACCCCCCCCCCCAAAAAAAAAAAAACTTTACTGTTCCTAATAAGGTGATGGAGAAAATTACATCGCGAGGCGCAACATAGTGTTTACACTAAATGACTAAATCGAGTATAATGGGATAAGCGGGACGTTTAGTCTACACATAAAGGTAAAGTTTGTCCTAGAAGAAGCCGCGAAGGCCCAGAAGGGGAGTAGAGGTATAGCCGTACTTTTTCTTTAATCTCGGCGCTAGATGGGGTGGGTTTTCAACGCCACGCTCCGGCCGCTTTACCCCCGGGAAAGGCGCGGTACGGAGGCTGGGTGGGCTCCAGAGCCGGTCTGGACGGGGGAGAAATGAATAAAATATTTCAGTCAGAAAAAACAAAGGGACTGGACCAACTGACCGACACAGGTGTAGATGGAAAGATAATATTAAAGTGAATCTTAAACAGAGTGAGGTGTAGACTGGAGTTAACTTGCACGAAGGTAGGTTCTTCTGAACGTTGTAACGAGCTTTCGGTTCGCATACAAGCTGGATAATTTCTTGATCACCGAAGCGATGATCTTTTTCTCAAAAAGGTCCCTAAGTACCTGACTAACCAAATGAACAAGCAATCAACCAAACAACCAACCGACTGACTATGGAACACAGCCCTTCTTCAAAAACCAAACGTTCCTTATCCAGTCACGAAATTCCATACATTTCAAAGAACACGAAGGCTCATTACTGCGTTCACAGTAAACCCTCACTTGCCCCTGTCCTTAACAAGGTGAATCCAGTCACAGCTCTCCATCTACGTCTAGATCTTCCAAGTGGTTTGTTTCCCTTAGGTTGCCTCAATAAAACCCGTACGTGTAGCTTTTCTCCCCCATAGGTGCCACATGTCCAGTCCACCTAATTCTTTGTGACTTGGTCACCCCAATCAGGATCATGATACATTAAATTTGTTCTACCAACCCCCACCCCCCAAACAGCGGCACTTACGGTTGCCCGCTGCACAAACCATGTCCACAGCATGCGCGCTAGCTGACAGACTTATCCGCAGCTTCTTCAGTGTCCACATACAGAGGTCACGCTTATCGTATGTCTCCTCCCCGTCACATGATTGACACCGTCAATGAAGGACCTGGAATGACCTCAGTCTACTGTAATCCATGACAACAATAAATACAACCCCTAAATCCCTGATCACGTTGTACCTATAAACGCCGCGTTAAGCCGCTTTTTCGAACTGCACTGCTTTCATAGTATTCGCTGCGACATTATGTTACTTTCGGTTGATTCCTGCTAAGCAGTGAATTATTCCACCGAAAAGTTCGTATTGTCACGCCATGGGCATCCCTACCTTTTACTAAATTGGAGAGGAATCAAGGATCTCTGTAAGTTCTGGTTTTGATGTGCATTTTTACTGGTATGCATCGCAGAAACAAACAAGTTTCTGCAAAGCTGTACACACACTGCATAGTCACTCACTCTTCTAGTATTTTGCTACATACGCGTCGCGTTGAAAAATACTACAAATACAGGTTTTACAGATCAAAATTTTCATATATTAAGTTGCGTTGCCTGTTATTTCTAAGACGTGAAGGTTCTTAAAAAATTACAATGTTACAATTGAGCTTGTGTTGAACTGACATGCTTAAGTCGTGCTCGCTATTTAAGAAATTAAATATTTGACCAAAATGAACCCTTTAAAGACGAAGCACAGGCCGCTTTATTTAAAGACCCAGTCCGTAAGCGCTGTAAACACTTTTCATCTCGGTTATAAAAACCAATCAGTTTATGCTGTAAGTGGCACAAGTCGCTTTTTGTTCTCCAATAAATACAAAACATATAAATACAGTGTGGGCAGAGCGTACAGTTGTTGAATGTTAAACCTGTTGGTGCATCACATAACCAGTAAGCTTTAAAAGGTTAACTTCGTCCGTCAAATTTACAGTGTTGAAACTATGTAGAACGTTTCTTGACACGGGAAGTGGTCGTTAGACTGCAATATACTCTACTACTAGACTGTCTTGAACTGCTTATTATTCAACATTTTCACAGCTATCCCTAGTGTCTCTTTAAGCCACACCTTGAGGACGCGCCACGAGAAGGGATTAAACATTTTTAGCGTTTACCAGTGACATCAGATTGGTTCCAAATACTTTGACAGTAACGATGATGAGAAAAGCTGCATACGGAGGGAGAAAATCTCTGTATTATCTGGTGAATCATGGTTTTCTTTCAAAGAAGGCCTACACGTAGCAACTGCGTTTTAGTGAAATTTTGTATAAAAAGTAAAATAACAACAACGCAGTTTCGACCCTATAAAAAGGGAACTTGCCTCTAAGAAACCGCTCCTCTGGGCAGGTGCCAACTATGTAAATATGCACAGATAACACGCGGAAACTGGTGAAAGAGGAAACTTAATGGAAAAGGATGCATTTAACGGGTAACAAACTACCCGACAGTCTACTCTTTTATCTTTATCGCTTTCTCTAACTGTATTTCCTGAAATCAGTATCGTGAAGGTAATTCTGTGAAATATGCGAGCGAATACTGTGAACCGTTGTCAGATGTGTTGGTCGAAAGGAAAGACACAGACGAAGAATGGACTGAGGAAGGAAATATAAGAGGATCAAAATGTATACTGCTCAATACGAATGCAGTGTATATATTTATCCGAACCCTATGACTTCTCGTTTTTATCACAAACAAATGGCATAATAGGCAACTTTCCTTAGCCCACAGAAGAAAGAAACCAGTCGTGTGATCTGCAATAGCTTTAATTCACAAAATTTTCAGTGCGGTAAATGATATTGGCTTCACAAGATTATTCTGTACATGAGACATACAGCTGTTAGTACGGTGCCGTAAAAAGTGGCAATTAAGAAGGGACTTCTACATACTCCTGTTCCACAAACATGGAACCGCACGCCCACACACTCACGCACATGTATTATGGGTTATAAATATATACAACAAATATAAATACAAAATATACCTGTAAGATAAGCGTACCATTTAACGAAGTTTACAATGTCCCTTTAAGCAACAGTCCCCATACAAGGTTTGGTGTTTACGCATGTTTAATGATAAACATTAAAGCTGTGAAATATAAGAGTCCATTTCAAAATTTTGTCCTAACATTTTGGAAAGTGACGGCCTTCGTGTGTCGACTCGAAATTTCAAGAGATTTTACTTTGTTTCATGTTGACTTTAAATGTCCCAACTGCGCTTCGGCGACTAATGCCATCAGGAGGGATGATGGTATATTCAGTGGAGAGTCTGTCCTGGTTAACTATTTGTTAGATGTAGATATTTTTACTAAGCTAATCACAATTTTTAAACAGATTTGACCCTGACATTTCATATGAATCGTGGTTTTAATTTAGGTAAGATAATTTGACTACCTTTTATAACTTCTTTCTGCTTTCTCTTCCTTTGTCAGGCAACTGTGCACAATCTGTGTACTGTTACATTCGTGTGCTCATTTAGTAACAGGCCCTGAGCTGTTAAACCTGCACTGCCAATAAAGTGAATTGACTGGAAGAGTATTATCAATTTATTCAGGAATAAATGATGTATTTTAACAAATTTTCCTTCAAAAGCATAATATTATTAATGCTGTTTTAAATGTTATTTCCCATTATCTATTTTAATATGTTTTCTTTTACTGTTTGTTATTTGTGTATTTTGGTTATGTTCCTCTGCTGTCCCTGTTGGTCATATGGCTGTTGTGCCAGCACATTATTATACAGGAATGAATATTTATTATTATTATTATTATTATTTTCATCATTATCATCATCATCATCTAAGATTGTTGTAGAAGTATACATTTTTTTTATATTTAGAAAAGATCACAAACCGCAAATGACAATCCATGAAAAGTTCACCATATTTGGCCTTTTACTGCTGCTTGTCCTTGTTACTGTTTCGATATACTGGAAGAGAGACAAACAGCTTCATTTGCGCAGACAATGATAAAGTGGCCTATGACTATGGTATAAGTAAAACAAAGTGTTGCGCGCTGCTATTAAGGAATCTGGCATTTATTATTTAGCAAAGTCTGAGATAAGGTGTTTGGATGCTGCTTCATACAACGAACCACACAGAGCTAAAAGGTCATCAGAGTTAAAAATGGATTAAACTACCGGCCCTTTAGTTTATAATTATGAAGGGCGACTCGTCTGTTGCGTCTTTTGACAGAATACATCTTGTAAACTTTTTTAATTTTAGCCTATGTGTCTCACTTAACTGTATTAATTAGTAAGGCACAGTGAAAATTGCCTTTTGCTAAAAGGGATTGATAAGCTGAAAATAAAGCTCTGCAGCCTACTCGAAGTTCGGACACGATTCCCATAATGCGGGACAGGGCAATGAAACCAACTGTAGGAAGGAGCACCTGCCCCTCCTTCGCTTTACACCCAGCAACTTGATAAAGTGTTCGCCGTGCAGCGGAGTTGTGCGTCGTGTCATTTCCTCCAAACAGTTTTAGCTATAAGCTGGCTGAAGGGAGATGGCGGTAAACCAGAATTACGCGGATTTCCTTTTATTTTTCTTTGAATTTGACTCTCGAAGTAGCAAGAAAGAGGTCGAGTGTTAAAGTCAAGAATCGCAGGAGCGAAACACTGGAGGGAAGAACCAGATTAAAATGAACATTCTTGCTGACGGAAGGCTGTGCTGTCAGATTAAGATGCATTGCTGGTTGGGAAAATGTAGCCTGAATTCTGACTCAAGTGTTACTAACTTCTGCGCAATGCTAGAGGGATGAAATGTATTTGTAAGAGAATTATATGACATTTGGCGAGAACTGAAACAGCTTGGTTATTAGGTACAGATATTGCACAGACAGACAAAATGACGTAAGCCTTATTGTTTAATGTCGAAGTTAAATTTCACTCTACAACAGTCCATGAAGATGCAGAGTGGGAGTAGTCAAAGCCACGCCCCAGCCGCTTCGAACCTGGGAAAGAGACCTGGCTCCCATTGTACAGGAGGCAGCGTGGCCTCCAGGGCCGGTCTAGGCGGGTGTGGAAAATCTCTCCTCCGCCGGGATTCGATACTCGGAGCGTCCAGCCCACAGACAGTCGCTACGCCTACGTTATTCCGTTCCACATACTGTGTAAGAACGTAAATACTTTTGTCTTAGATACAGTTAAATGAACCTCACACGTTACATGAACAGTTCAAAGTAAGGGTTAAAAATACAAGGTGTATATGTTATAACGCCTACAAATGTGTGTGTTTTTAAGCCAGTGCTTTTTAAACGGTGGTTGCATGCCACTGGTTGCACGCAGACGGTCGACTAGTGGTATTAAAAAATAGTATTTTTTCAATAATTAAAATTTAGAATCGTTAATTGCACTATTAAAACTGTTTGAATTTGTTGAAATGTAGAGAGCAGCATTTATAAAGTGTATATCTAGATACTACTTCGCTGTTCTAATATAAATACAAATTCTTCTCTCTCGCGTAATCGCGTTCAATTGGAAAAGTAGGAACTGCAAAATTTGAGGTTTCCACAGATAAACATCCCGGAAGATCAATATCCTGAAAATAGTCATTAATATTTGCAGTACCTACTGGTGCGTGCACATTTTTGTATTGTGACAGCAGTA
>Ga0123355_10015990_pt1 | contig 11807 bp, 12 predicted proteins | sample TergutEmb28metaG_3_FD_89872 | JGI IMG/M metagenome (GOLD analysis project Ga0123355, IMG submission 89872) | Embiratermes neotenicus P1 segment gut microbial communities from Petit-Saut dam, French Guiana - Emb289 P1 | ecosystem: Host-associated > Arthropoda: Insects > Digestive system > Gut ...
AAAACATTGTTTCTCACTAGGCCAATCAGTTTTTCTGTGTCCATCTTGAACAGGCCGCGTGGACAAACTGTCTTCAAATACAAAACTGTAATGCGACGAGCGGCCTACCGCCGGCCGCTTTCTGTTTGCCACTGATGATGCAATATAGAGAAAGACAGATTTCTGGCCGCAAGCCGCGGCGGTAGGCCGCGTTCTGTGTGCCGAAGCCCTAAGCGGCTGACGAGCAAAGCAAGGGTGCATGATTGTACTGGCTGGTTCGTGCTAGATCGTAAATGATTTGATGTGCTGTGTATAGTACGTATGCTAATTCAAACGTTATTTCCCCCAAACCAGACGAAAGTAGAAAGTACACTAAGAATACGAATTTATGCCGTTGACTAATGAATGGCTTTCACTGCACCGATTTTCACAAAATTCACAAGCCATTCAGTAATTACTGTGGATACCTCCTGTGCCTAATTTTACAATAATCTAAAGGAAAATGCTGAAAATCAGGGCAAGGCTTATACAGTCCGTTCAAAACACCTGCAGTAAAGCCACATGATACACAAAACGTCGTTCACAACTCATATATTTTTACAGTTCATCCTCATATGTTTCTGTTAGTACACACACAGGATGACCCTGATACCCACAAAGTTCAAAGAGATGCAAAGGAATCCATATATGGGAACTGCTTCATAGAAAATATAGGTGTTCTGTGTTGGGAAAAAAAAGGAGGATCAAATTTCATAGAATTTAAACAAATTTCAAGGTCTGCAACATAATAAACAGGAGTACTAGCCATAGTTTCAGCAATATACTTTTTAACAAAATATTTCATACATTTTTGGCCGCTTAGAACATTAATTGCTTTGAGACGTGACATTTTTCAGCACATTCACAAAACTGGGAAAAACGACGAGTAACTTCGTGTCTCACTGTCCCTCTGTCTGCATGCAAGAACTCGGATCCCTCTGTATGGATTTTCACGAAATCTGACATTTGACTATTTTTTTTGAAAATATATCGAGAAAATTCAAGTGTCATTAAAATGACAAGAATAACAGGAGCTTTACACGAAGACCTACATGCCTTCATACCTTGCTGACTTCTTCTGAAAATGATGTTTCACACACAAATGTGTGGAGAAAATCAAAAGGCACATTTCACAATGATTTATAAAAATCATGAACTTTAAATGATATAACATGGAAAACTGTTGTGGAGCTGTACAGGGCACAGATGAAAATACAATGCTTGTGCCTTGCATGTTGGACAACTAATGCTACAAACACACGGTCAGAATATGTAATAAACTACAACTTAAAATGAAAATCAACAAACTTACAAATGGTCCTAAACTAAGCTGTGTACAAACAGGTGGATTCTTTTGAAACTTTGGCAAAGGTAAATGGATCCTATCTTAAGCATGCACTTTTTATTTGAAGTGTTTAGGATTAAAAATGTACAAAATACAAGGGATTAATATCAGCGTGTGCAGGAATGGCCATTTAAAGCGAAACGAACCCTGGTCACCAGTGGTTATGTTGGAGTTTAAATCTACTGTAACTTAAAGGTTAATATGAAATGATCTAAAATAAAAAATACACAGCTACACCTGAGTAACACACACCTCAGTTACAGTTCCATTTAGAAACACTTTTTCAGAAAGCATTACATCCGAAGGCACATATCCAAAGTATCTGTGACTACAATGATTATTATATAAAGCTGTACTCTTAGAAAATACACTCAGCAGTGTGTTCTTATATGCTTTTGAATATTGACTCTTGATGAGAACAGTTTCCCACAAATGTCACACTTTAAAGGCTTTCTGCAAAAGTTCGTTCTTTGATGTCTCACAAGCTTTCTCTTTTCCAAGAATCCTTTCCCACAAATTACACAAACAAAGGGCCTTTCACTCATATGAGTTTTTAAATGTTTAACAATATCTCTTTTATCAAAAAAATGCTTTCCACAAATATCACAAATGAAAGGATTCTCACCACTGTGTTTCCTTCGATGCCTCTCAAGGGAGCCATGTTCACGCACACTTATGCCACAAACATCACACTTAAAAGGCTCTTCATCACCATGATATCTGCTATTGTGTACCAGAAAATTACTCCTGTCTGAGAATGCTTTCCCACAAGTTTCACATATAAACAGCTTTTCTCCAGAATGTATTCTTAAATGTCTCTTGAGACCGAATTTTTCAGAGAATCCTTTACCACAAGTACCACATTCAAAACATTTTTCACCAGTGTGAGTTTTGCGATGTCTTAAACACTTTCCGCTCACAGTGAATCTTTTTCCACAAATGTCACATGCAAAAGGTCTGTTTTGCGAGTGTATTCTTTGATGTACAACAAGGTTATGTTTATGTGTGAAGATTTTGCTACAAGAGTCACATTTGAAACCATTCTCACTCTTGCCATTATCATATTTAAAAGAGTTTTCAGTACAGCTGATTCTTTGATGTTTGGATATGTCTCCCTTTCCTGAATAGCCATTCTTGGAATTTTGAGAATCCAAATCATTTCCAGTAAAAAGTCTGCTGGTGTGTTCCATTATAAGTTCACTTTGTGAAATACCTGTGTTACAAATATCAGCAATACTAGGCACATCTTTTCTTGCAGTGCACGGTGCCTTGAAATCTGTTAAACTGCTACCACTGTAAAAGAAGTCAACTGCATTATTTTTATATCATCATTATCATCATCTTTTTTCTTTTCCATAAATCCAATCAACGGTACATATGAGGATGTGATAATGGTCACATAGCAAAGCATTCCATAATTAAAATTAGGTACAACATAGTTATTTTTAATTATAAGTAACGTGAAATCAGCATTAGTCATCACTATCTAGATACACCAACAACCACACAACAGCCAGGTATCTTAAACTTCACTATTCTAAACAAACAAAAAATTAATTACAAAAACTAAAAATGGCAGATGTACATCATAAGAGATTAAACACAGTCTTAGGTTGAAATGTTGGCAGTATGTATTTGCCTTAACTTATACCCTGAAAGTACACACAAACAAACATTTACACTAACTTAATATAGACAGAAAGAATCAATCCTGCTACATCATATGCCCACAACTGTTCCAGTTTAATTCATAACAGATATTCATTCTTGGCACTTTCAGCTGACATTTATTACAGACCAAACATGGAGTAGCATAAGGAGCAGTAAACAGACTAATTTAATTTTATATCCTTTCTGCAGGCATCTATGACCTTGAAACTCCACCCACCATTTCACACAGACATTTCAAAGGGAGCAAAGTACATCCTTGCAAAAATATACCATCGTATTTTGTGACAATGGAGCAAATTGTAACCCATCACTAGTTAGTAAAAGGACTTTTTCCACCCTCTTAAAAACACATAAACCACGGTATATACACACACGTTTCGAAAGCTACTGTTTTCTTTCTCATGTGAATGCAGTCTCCTAGATAAAATGAAGATGGTGATACCCCATTCCTGGATGTGTCAGTTAAGAAGGTAACATCACCCAAGACAGTATATACAAAACCCACGCATATACGACAATATCAACTTTTTTAATCCAGCCACCCTCCACATGTGAAAAAGGGCATAATACAGAACTGGTGTAAAGGGCTAATATGTTATAATAGGCAGAAAAATTTGCCTAAATTAGACTTAATAAAGACAGATTTATTGTCTAATTGATACCGGGAAAAAAGTGACAGTCAGTGATCAACAAGAAACTTCCAACACAGAAAACAAAAATGTAGTGACAATAAACCAGCATGCATGATACCAATTTCATACATTAAAAGACTGAGAAAATCAAAAGAAGTGGGAATGGATTCAATATAATAACAGTGTTCAAAACAAAAAATGTCTTAAGAAAAATGAAACCAAAGGAGTCAAGAGACAAACAGACCACTAGGTGTCAGAATACTTACTTATTTACTTATTCACGCTATGGAGTAGAGTCCTTCTTAAGAAGCTAACCGGTTCTCTGCTAATAGAGAAATTCTCTGCATTGTATGGAATTCAAAGGTTCATTACTGCATTTACAAGTGCCTGCTATGTGTCCTTATCCCGTGCCAGACCAATCCAATCCATCCCCCCCCCCATCCAACTTCCTAATGATCTGCCTTAGTGTTATCCTCCCATATATCCTTACGTTTTCCAAGTGGTCTCTTTAGCTCAGGTTTCTGAGTATTCTGAGAGTGTTTGTAGCCATAGGTATGTAGCATGCAATGCACATGCACCATTTTGTTGTTTGTGGCCTGACAGACTCTACAACATTTTTCCATGTTACCTTTTTGAAAAAAGTTACTGAACTTAAAATTTGTGTTTTGATTTTCTTCTAGAAACTTTGTCTGACACATCTCTCATTCTAAGAAAAAAAGTATATGATAAAAAAAAAATTATGTATAATGGTCTTCACGTAAAGTACCCATAATTATTGTTTGATTTTAATGAAACTTGAATTTTCTTGACACATTTTTGAAAAATACCCAAATATTGAATTTCATGAAAACCCATCCAGTAGGAGCAGAGTTGTTCTATGCGGACAGATGGACACAATGGAGCTAATGCGAGTGATTGCTTTTCACAATTTTACAAAGACACCTAAAAACAATATGACATGTGGGATTACATACAGATTACAGCCAATTGGTTGACTTACGAATGTTTCTCTACCTTGCCAACAGAGAATGCTGATTGTAGGTTTTAAAGACATTTTAAAGAAATTTGGGCTCTTAGTGTATCGGCAATACTGTTGTTTTCAGCTTTTTGACCGAGTCTGTTTACTTGGAAGTGGTTGCCCTGGAAACTGGCACCGAAATTTTCTCTGACATTCTCCAGCTGTGCTTGACACTGTTAAACAACATACGTGAGTCAAAGCATGCTGTTACATCACTGCATGACAGACATACATTTTCCAGCAGCAAATTCGATGATTCATAGTGCAAGTCTGTTAATCACTGACAGCTCCTGTTTGAAAAGTGTGAGAGAGCTTACACATCAAGGTCTTTGACCTTACAATCCCCTGATCTAACACCTTGAGACTTTCATTTGTGAGGAGTTTAAAAGATGTAGTACATAAAACAAATTCGTACTCTCTGGAAAAACTAAGAAACAACATCTGCAGCGAGATTTAAACAATTTAGGAGAACTCCAGACACAGTAAACAATGTTTTCCGCATTTGCACTCAGTGCATTTGGTCAGGAGAGCAAAATTTTCAGTATCTGCTGTAGCAATGGTGAGCTTTTGTTAGACTTTCTAAATGTTATTTCATAGCAAATCTCTTGCATCCTCCACAGACTGTTAAACATCCCGAGACTCGGCGTAAGATGTAACACTATGGAGCATCGGGTGGGTGCTTATTGGTCAAGCAGGAAAAAAAATCACCCTATAGTACAGGGTGAGCATAAAGTCTTTCCCTGATTACAGACATTTATTACAAGAAAACTACATGGAATACATATTTTTTTACCATTACTTAAGTTAGTTTCTAAAATTTTATGTCATGTGTTTATAGTAACATTTGGTTTTTGGATGCAACATTTCCAAACGGGTGTCCACCACAATCGCTGGATATCAACCCCCTTGACGTCTTTTTATGGGGTATGTTAAGGGCAAAGTGTTTTTGACATCAGGTCCAGAAATTAAAAATTTGAAGGTAAGAATAACAGACACGTTTGCTACAATAACTGAAGACATGTTGGAGAACACGCGGAGAGAAACTGATTATCGATTAGACGTTCTCCGTGCAACAAAAGGAGCACATGTTGAAGTGTACTAATGTGTTGTAAAAAAAACTTCTTGAGTTACATTTTGGGGGGGGGAGTTTGTATTCCACGTACAGTAGTTTTCCTTTAATGAATGTTTGTAATCAGGGAAAGACTTTATGCTCACCCTGTATTTATGTATCAATGAAAGGGCTCAATCCAATAAGAAATGTTTATTCTATCTGCTAATGCATACAGAACATTCAATTTGCACCCTTATATCTACACAGGTTACTCCATTTACTGACTAATGATGCATCTCACTCTCATCATCAACCAACCCACATCCTCAGTCCATCTGTATGTATGTACATACGGTACATACATACATACATACCTGTTTGTGCATTCACCCTTCCTTATATATAACTACCAAACTCAATATAAGGCTACTTACCTATCCTCCCTCACTGTATCATCATCCTCTGCATTTCCTTTTTCCTTCCAAACATCTTTCATTGTATCAAGATCCTGTAACTCTCTCTGCAACAATAAGGCTAATTATACTCAAGACATATTTGTTAAAAAAAGACCCATAATATATTACAGAAATAAATTAACTGTTTAAAGGGCAAAAAAGATCTGAACAATACATAATACTTCAGCTCCTTATCTTACAGAAACTACAAGACATACCAACTCTGAAGTAACAACAATGTTTGTACTCAAAACAAACTAAAGCTCTAGGAGGAAATGCCAAGTTCTTTAACTTTACACCTGGTCAAACACATACTACAAAATTTATGGGTTTCAGTTATGATCAAGAATTCCTTATTTAATTACAAATTACATCTTCAATAAATTAAACAGATGATTCATGTTTTATTCTGGGTAAACTTAAATTACTCCTGTTTCCATTCTGTAGCAACTACACTAATGTGTGACTCGCCGACATTCTGTACTGTTCTGAAGTATGTACTCTCACGTACTCTGACACTCCTGTTGCATGTCAAAGATACTCCCTTCCTAACCCAACTGCACTTTCTAATAAACTGTTCCATACCCACTACAGTGTGAAACAAAAATAGTGATGTGCATAATAGGAAACCACATAACCCCATGAAGAATGAAATTTTCCTGAATCATACGTATTTACAGGTTCAGGTTCTGACCTCACAGTAACACTGCATATCATCTAAAAAAAATCTGTGTAGGTAAATAAATGCTATTCATAATTCGAATAATATGAAACTGTACTATGTGGGCTACAGGTTCATCATTTTAAATGAGAATGCAGCCAGCGCTTCAGTCAGTATCAGGACTAGTCTATAAGCTGGGAAACGGAGAAATTGTAATTCAATTGCTGACAGGACAGGCATTTATCTTCCTTCTCCAAAACAGCTAGACTGACTCTGGGGTCTACCCAGTCTCATATTCAGGGGAACTGGGAGCTTCTACACTGGGAGTAAAGTGGCAGGGATGTGAAGCTGACCACTTGACTCCAATGAGTGCAAAGGTTAAGAATGACTCCACTATCCCATTTGTCCCATGGCATGTACAGGGACAACTTTCACTTTTCATGCACTAACTAGTACACAGCAGCGGCCAGGATGAGAGTTACGGCCTTCTGGGATGGAACATCACGTAATTTGGTACCTAAATACCGAAGGTTTTGAGTAACTTACCCACTCCACCTTCAAGACAGAAGAATTTCTTTTCTTCATACATATTCTTTATGTTCCTCTCCCTTGAGGCTGGAGCCAGAATGGTCCAACAAAACATCAGTGAATAACTACCAAACTACATGGCATCATATGCCAAAGGGTAGGATTTTTCATTGTCACTGTCACAAGATCTTGACATCTCACAATTAAAACATCTGCCCCATAGTTTACTGTGACTGCAGTAACTGCCATTATGGAATTAAAAATCACAGGTGTGTGTGTGTGTACTAAGGAATATAAAGAAACATCAATCCAGGGAAATTATACCTTAATGACTTGTTTGTATGTACACTTAACATAAGAAAAGGGGTAATCACTGTCACCAACAGATCAAAATTCAATTTCCAACACAAAATTTGCATTGAATTCCACAAGCAAATCTTCTCAAATTCCAAAGATGCAAATCTATTGAGATGTTATGTATTAGTAAGTTGTAAAATGTAACTATGAAGGTCCTTTATAAATGATTGGGACCACTGGCAACACTGCATGGCAACTAGCAACTAGGCAGCTGCTATATCCCACACATAGACTTAGGATAGAGGAACGTTTTTGTGCATGATGGCAGCACAGACCTTCTTCATACATGACTTGCGGCACACTCATTTCTCACTTTTGTCACATATTTTGGGGGATGTTACGGAAGGAAATTACCATGGACAATTTTAGACAGTATATTTCTGGTGGAACGAAGGTGTGTAAGTTGCTGACATCCACCATTGGTTAAGAGTGGTATGTGGCAAAGCAGTACCATTTTCAAATGGGTGGAAGCCTTCAACGGTGCAATGAGTCTATAAAGAAAGGAAACAGCCCAGTCTGACTGGCAACAGCCTGTATGATATCCAAGGTGCAGTGTGTCTCTTAGGCAATCACGAGCACAGATGTGTGACAACTGTTGATCTGCAGCAGGCAACAGGTCTGTGTCATGCAGCACTTCATGCTATAATCCACGAGGATTTGAAAATGAAAAAATGCATGCACAGTGTGCCATCAGACCTGATGCCAAAACAACACCACATGAGGATGCCACAATGCAGTGAGCTTCTAACAAATCACAGTAAGGACCCCAAAGAATTTGTCAGGCTGGTAACATGAGAGGAATCATGGTTTCATTAACACACTCCTGAAAATAAAAGGCATTTCATACAGTGGAAACATGATGCAGTCCTTCTCCAAGACATTTTGCACAGCTGCCTCTACTGGCCCATGATAAGTGGCCCCTGTCACCATGGCACAGCTCACCCTCAGGTTGCAGAAGATAGGCAGCTGACAAGGAGTAATCCTCCAGCTGGGGGGCTAGGAAAGGTGTTAATAATGCCGCACCATAAAAATTTACCATGTTCCAAAACATTTCAAAACGCCTTGGACTTTTACGTATACAAGAGTGGAGAGTTGAATATAAGGTTTTGGTTGGGAGACACGAAGGAAAGAGACCACTTGGAACACCTACGCACAGATGGAATTGATCTGATTCAGGACAGGGACAGGTGGCAGGATTTCTAAATGCAGTAATGAAACTTCAGCTTCCATAAGACACGGGAATGTTTATGACTAGCCGAGGACCTGTAGGTTTCTTAGGAAGGACTCTGCTCCATGTACTTAGTTTCCACCTCTGGCAGGCAGATGGCCACTGCTTTCTGGGGCAATGAGAATACCCTAATGTTGCAGTGGCTTTGTTGCATCCCAACAAAGTGCTCCAGCCGAGCGGTTGACTTAGGAGCTTTGGTTGTGGTAGTGATCACGCGATCAGACAGCTTACCAAGGTTTATTTCACCGAGTGGCGTTGTGCTCCGGCCTTACTGACTCGGACGAACAGATGCGAGAGAGGCGAGAGACGGTGTGTAACGACTCATCTCTAATTATGTAGGGTGGGTCACGAGTGGTCCCCGCCCTAGTACAGTGTGCAAAATGTAGGCGTAAGCATCATGCGGCCAGGCAAGGTCCGGGCACAACAACTATACAGTACAATGTCCGAGTACAATCAAACAATGAGTAGGGCAAGAGCATGACTAGTTAACCAGGGGTTAAAGTCAAGTCTTGCCGGACTCCGGAGTACAGATATGCCACAAGGCATGCAACACTTCCCTACCTGAGGGAGACCAATTTTACACCTTAAATTGGTCTAACTTAAAAATAGGAATGCATGGATTGGAGGCGTCATGCAGTCTGTGTCTCCAATTCAGCATTCTTGTTGCCTGAAGGTGGCAGTTCGCGCAATGGAACAGTCTCTGGTGCGAGCGCGAGGCTCTCATTACTAGTCTTAATATTTATATTAACGTTTCCCGAAGAGGGATCGGGAGTGGAGTGAAACTTAAATGCACCTGCCACTTTCCGGCATGTTCCCTTAGATTTTAAACATAGTATTAAACGGATAACAATGCACAAAACTACTAGTGCAAGTAAAATATAAAAAACAGTGGAATAACCATGGTGCAAGGCCAAATGTTTTTCTTCCCATTCATGTTCTAGTACGTGCTTTTCTAGGTCTCTAACCTTGATGCCGGCGTACCTATAGACAACTTGCCTGCCCCCTTTAATGGAACATCTCTTGGATCTCGATCTGCACATAGAATCGTCATGCTATCCCTCTTAGGTACAAAGTACACCCATTCGTTATTACCAATTTGTGTCCATACAGTGTGGTTCGCTTGTACGTAATGTATTTCACAACTGCTGGGAAGAACCCTCTGTTCTTTGAGTAAACGTACTGCACATTCCTCTTGTGTTAAACTAGAGAGTAATGGCTTATCTTGTTTGCACACATAGTTGCGTTTAGAAATCTCCTTACAGTCCTGTAGTTCTGGGATCGAACTGAAGTAATAATATTGTCTTCATTTATCTACACATAAAACAGGGTTTTCTGTTCGCATGTAACCTAGTTTCTCTTTACCAACGGGGATCGGTATAGGTACCAGATAATATGCCTTGAATTCCCCCTTGTCTATCAATGGCACGCTCACAACGTAGCTCAACCTGCCATTTTGCACGTACACTGTGACGTCACACACTTTGTACACCAGGCTTGTCGAGTCGGGACTCAGTGTGAAAGGCAAGATAGTGTCCCGCGGGAAGGAGGCCTGGCTCTCCCTTAGGGACTCCAGTAGCAACTTGGGAGGTACCAGCTGCGGCTGCACCTTCCCTGCCTGAGCATGTAGGACACTATCCAGCAAGAAATCTACATTCCTTTGTAACAGTGTAAGGGCATTGTTTACCTGAATAATGTGTTTCTCTACTAGAAACTTAGCTTCAAAAATACTAAGTTTTCTCGCCGTCTCTGAAGATAATGAGTCCAGGTAAATTTGAATATCCGTTAACCCGTCCCTTACCAGTTTGTCATTATATGCTACGTCAGCTAGTGTAACATTCGAAGCGCCCAAAGTAGATTTAATCACGGAAACTTGCTGCTTCAATAGTTCAGTGGTGTCCTCGGAGTTACTCTCAAACTGGCGGATCCGTTCATCATAGTACTCGGAGTCGTTCTCATCCAAGGTGCCGAAAAGTAGTTTGCTTATTTCTCCCACAAAATTCTAAACATCCCGCCTCCACCTAGACTCCCCACCGTTATTTCCAATAACGTCAGCCAGCATCCCCGCATTTCTCTCTAAGTGTCAAAAACGGTCGTTTACCGAGTTTCGAAACTGGCTGCATCCTGTCCAGTTTCCGATCTCCGTAGAGCTACATAGTTTGTCAACGTGGCCCATGTAGGCTCGCAACGAATCTATTTCTATATTTTCTTCCCTCAAGTTAATGTCAATTATAGTTTTCCAATATGTACTATATAAGTTAATGGTGCCCTTGTCCACATAAAACAATCTTGGGGACTCTTCGAACTCCTCGGCATGGAAACCCCAGTCTCCAATGGTTCCTGCTATGACAGGAGCCACAGTGTCCCCTGGGCCTCCATACCTGCAAAAACAATAATACCTATCTGTACTTGTACCGGGCAAAATAAAGTTCACCCCCTCCCCCCCCCCTTTTTTTTTGTTTTTGGCTTCTACTCTGCGTTACCGTTTACGGGGTGGTGGTTGTTTGCCCAATCAGTTCTAAAAAACGGCCTTAGCCGATTAACATGAACCTTAATCGTGCTACGTCCTCTTTTAATGGTAGCGTTAACGCCGTCTGCTGCAAGCACAACATAGGGCCCCACCCACTGGACACTCAGTTTTCTCGACCGGCCCCTCCGCACACTTTCGTCAAAGAGGAGGACCTTGTCTCCCACATGAGGGGCTATATATACCGTCTTCTTACCATAATCTACCTTACTCCTTTCTTTGCTCTGCAGCAGGTTCTCCCTTGCTATTGCATGCGCTGACTGCAGGCGGCCCTTCAATTCACTTACGTAATCGTCATAATTGTACCTGGGGGTTGGTT